>Ga0214544_1002142_pt1 | contig 41677 bp, 17 predicted proteins | sample CNSS3metaG_FD_160074 | JGI IMG/M metagenome (GOLD analysis project Ga0214544, IMG submission 160074) | Root nodule microbial communities from cowpea collected in UCLA plant growth center, Los Angeles, California, USA - CNSS3 | ecosystem: Host-associated > Plants > Roots > Nodule | place: USA...
AAGTAAAAATTTTTTTTGTTTTTTTTTTTTTTTTTTTTTTTACATTTTTATATTTTGGCTTTAGCTTTATCTATTACTTGGGGGTTACGAAAATTCGTTTCTTGGTTGAATTTATTGTGGCTACTGTAGTCAAAAGGAGCGTGTTGTTGCGAAATCCTTTTTGTTATTGTCCACCTTCGTGTGCTGCTTTTGTTCTTTTGAGTTGCTGGTTACTGAATTGTTTATTTATTTGTTTTGAACTTCAGATTGTGAATTAAGTTATCGAGTTTTGCTGAGGACTTAGCAGTGAAGTTTTGTGGACATGGGTGCTTATGATCAAGTTTCTGTGCGGCCTTTGGATTCTTCTAGAAAGAGGAAAAGTAGGAGCAGAGGGGATGGTTCTAGATCTGTGGCTGAGACCATTGCAAAGTGGAAGGAATACAATGAGCATCTTTATTCAGGCAAAGATGATGGTAGATCAACTCGGAAGGCACCAGCTAAAGGTTCAAAGAAAGGATGCATGAAAGGGAAAGGAGGACCTCAGAACTATGAGTGTAACTACAGAGGAGTTAGGCAGAGAACTTGGGGGAAATGGGTGGGTGAGATTAGGGAGCCGAATAGAGGGAGTAGGCTTTGGTTAGGAACCTTTTCTACTGCTCAAGAAGCTGCTCTTGCCTATGATGAAGCTGCTAGAGCCATGTATGGTCCATGTGCACGCCTCAACTTCCCCAACATCTCAGATTATGCTTCTGTTAAGGAATCGTTTAAGGACTCTTTCTTGGCTGCTTCATCTTCATGTTCTTCGACAACATCAGACACTACTACTACTACTACATCAAACCGATCAGAGGTCTGTGCGGCTGAGGATGCTAAGGAGAATGTTCTACCTGCCCTTGATAAGGGCAACCATAGTGATTGTCACAAGGCTTATGAATATGCCTCACCAACTAGCAGAATGAAGCTAGAGCCGAAGGATGATGAGGCTGGAGAAGGAATAATACATCATGCTGAGCAGGCAGAAAATGTAAATGAAGACCAGATGGACTTTTCATGGATTGATGCTTTGGATTTCAATGATGATTACTCCAAGAGCTTTTCCAATGATGAGTTATTTCAGGTGGATGAACTTTTGGGGCTAATAGAGAACAACCCAGTTGATGATTCTGGATTGATGCAAGGTTTGGATTTTGGACAAACAGGATTTCCTGGAGAAAGTAATCCTCAGGTTGATGATACGTCATCAAGCTTTTTTTATCAGTTGCAAAATCCAGATGCCAAGTTGTTGGGAAGTTTGCCCCATATGGAACAGACACCATCTGGTTTTGATTATGGATTAGATTTCATGAAAACAGTTGTGCCAGAGGACTATGATGGTGGAGGGGAAGAACCGCAGTTCCTTAATTTGGACGATGTTCTGAACCATGATTCAAAGGAAATGGTAGCAAGCAAGGAATGATGTTTTTGTCCCTATAATGAGGATGTTGTTTTTGTCTGAAGTCTACCTCATTTTCAACTGGTTCAAGCATCACAAGTAATCTGTCTCCAGAGTTGTTGTCCCCTTTTAGCAAATATATAGGTGCCTTAGACGAATACAGTTATACAACTAATATACAAGAAATTTGATATCTTTATGTTCTTTTAAATATGCTGATTCTCTGTAGGATTTTTTAAAATGGAGAATTTAGCTGACAAAATTTGTTAATTCTTTCATTTACATGTTTTGTTTTTGGATTCAAATTGGACTGCCTTTAACTTCGTAGGTGGAGCTGAGGAGTAGGGTGTTTGAAGTCGCATGTTGTTGTTGTCAACTGTAGTATCTTGAGCACTGACATGACAGAAGATTTCTTGTTATGTACGAGGGAGAACTAGTATATGTCTGTATTGCTTACTTTTTGTGTATAACAACGGAACAAGTAGGCGAATGTATATATTGGAAATTATTCTGAATTTTGTTGCTGTCTTTACTGTGTTCTTTATTTACTGGTTTGGTCCTTGGGGATTCTATTGGTTGTGGTTACAAAAAAATAGTAAGAACTGGTTACACTGATATCTGAAATTAACAATATAGCACGAAAATAGCAAAATAACACTGATCTCATTATTTGCTGATGGAAAAAATGTATTCTCATTATTAGTTATCTAATTTAATATTAAAAGCTTTTGTTGGTATATGTTTTGTTTTTTTTTTTAAGTTTTAGAAATGTTGTAACTATATTTTTGTTTTGTTTTTTTAGAAAAAAAGGTTACATTGTTACCTATTTTATATATATATATATATATATATATATATATATATATATATATATATATATATATTTCTTAAACTGCGCTACACTTATGTTTTTTTGATAAGAAATATGTAATTATAATTTAAGAAACTTTCAGATGAAATATGAAAAATAAATTTAGAAGTGTATGAAGAGCTTATTTACATTTTTTTTTATCCTTAAGACTGGGAAATTGACATCTTTAAAAGAGAGACTAGGGTATTGTACCATCACCTAAAAAAAATTGGCATGTTTGAGAAAGATTACAGAGAATTGGTATTAAATAATAAGTTTTTTCAAATCTATATAATTAACGGAAGTAAAATATTATAACTATTGATATGCATCAAACATATAAAATTATAAAATTGAGAAAGATGAATAAATATGATGTCTTAAAATTTTAGTTTAAATATATGTAATTGTTTGAACTTCTCCTTAATGATATAAGAGTTTATGGTTTAACTCAACCTAACAATGAGCTACTAAACATGATGGTGAATAATTAAAATAAATATTTTTTTACTAGAAATCATTTTAACAATTAAAACAAACTTGGTGGTAGATCCAGGTAAGAAGATACTGGGATCGTTGTATCAAATTTAGATTGTTTCTTCCTGCATCTTTATCAAAAAAAAAATTCTGCACCCATCAAATCTTTTGGACTTTTTTTTTTTCAGAACAAAAGTGGGTGTGTGTCTTCTGAAAAAATGTTTTCAGGATTTATTTAGTGCTTTTAGAAAAGTAAAATCCGAAATAATGGGGTGTAGGAGAAATTTGGTGGGGTTGCAAAACGAAACAACCTCAAATTTATGCACTTACAATACGGAGGTTACGCGATAAGTCTAGTTAATATGGGCTCATAGAGGTCCAAAAAGTTTGTATTTTCAATTTTCATCCATTTATATATTTCAAAATCAAGGGAGTTAATCTATCTTATCACTCTTAATTAATCTGGTTATCTTTAATAGATATAAAGTTGTAACAATGGTTTCTGAATTTCCTTCAATTAGAGAAATTAATAATTTTGTGACCTCTATTTCTTTCTTCATCAACTCGCAGTAGACAATATAATATTCACATTAGAAGGGTCGAAAATTAAACCTTGAGAGTAATAAAACAAATTAAATTTCTAACTATGTTAAAAACAATTCCTCTTTGGTCCAAGTTAATAGAGACCAAAAAAAGCTTTATAACATCTTGATTTTTTTTCATCAATTTTTATTTTAAATTATTTAGAAAAATATATTTAAAAATGTAAAACGAATTTGAGAATTTCGAAATGTATAGTTGTCTTCAAATTCTCAAACACCATATGAATATTTTAAATTGTTTTCGAGAACGAACTGAAAATTTATCAGATTGCGTTTCATATCAAAGTAAATATAATTGGGGGGAAAATGGTGAAAACTTTAAGTTCACTTATAATATTAACTACAAAAAATTGAGTTAAATTTCAAGGAAGAGTATTTTAAATATCAAGAATATTTTTTAATATTTAAATCTTAAATATATTCCATAAATAATATTTGAAGAATTTCGTAAAATTATTTTATGAAAATAAAAAAAATTATTTTAGTTAAATTTAATCTCTTAACTTTGATTAAATAAGTTTTAATTAAGTGAATTTTGAATTGTAATTTTTATATTAAATTAAATAAATTATTAATATATTTTTAAAATTATAAATTTGTAGCAAGTTAAAACAACCATCATATAAAATTATTTTATTTATTTAACAATTCTTAATCATTTATATTATATTTTATTGATTAAAAATAAATATTAATTTTCACTGTAAGTCGGGGTTCATTCTGCAGCACCAATTTAAAACTATTCATAATCTTCAAAGCTAACTAATAGTACCTAAATCATGACAAAAGGGCAAATCTGATATATTTGATAATTAAGAAGTTTAATTATAAGGAATTAAGAACTAAGAATTAAATTTAACTACTTATTAGTAGTCAACATGTAACATCTCAATAACTATATAGAAGTAGTGTGATAATTATAGGAAACAAAGTTTATAGTACTATTTATGTATAATACTCTTTGGAACTTTAAGTTCCTAAAATATATAAATAAATATTAAAAAAGTTACAAACAAATAATCATTATTTAGTTTTGTTTGGTACAATTTATTTTACTTGTAATATCATTTGTTATTGAATAAAATATGATGGTAGTAGTTTTGCATAACACAACTTAATTATGAGTTAATATTAAAATATTATCTTTTTAAATTGTTGATAGAATCGTAAGGAATTTTTTTTTTCAAATTCAATGATAACATGAATAAAATTTATTGACATGAAGATCAATGAGGAAATAATAAAGAAGACAAGGAGCATGAGAAAGAGGAAGAGACGGTAACAAATAACTATAACAATGGTTGTGACAATGACAGAGGAGGAGAAGAAGTCGAAGATGGTGAACCCTGCACTGGCAACAATTAATCCGTGTCAGCAGAGATCGTCAGTAACAAACAATTTTTTACAGATTTTCAACTATAGGTTACTATATTTAAATTTTGTTATTTTTCAATAAAATTTATCAACAAACATTTTATTGATGTATTTTTTTTTCATCGTTGATGAGTTATTAATAATTTTACTTTATCAATATATTTTTTAATTACTGATGATTTCTATAGGTAAATATAATTTTTTTTTGTAAGAAGATCAATTTGAAAAAAAAAATTATAAAAAGAATAAAATTGTAAGTAAAAACTTTTTATAAAATTATAAGACTGAATTGAAAATAAAAAGAATATCTTTACCTATTTTAAACATCATCATGGAAACAAAAGTTACCTCCCTTAAAATCATATTTTCATTAACTTTATATTCATAATATAATTAATTATAATTATAATTAGCCATGATTATTATATCCTATTAAATATATTTGATAAAGAAATTATAAATGTCATTACAGGTTGTGTCATTTTGTTTCGGCTCATTTAATATTTAGCTTGTTAAAAGTAGGTTAGGTCAATCTATTTCACATAGGACTAATTTTTCTAGTCCTCCTTGTATAATTTTTGGTTCGTAAATTTGTGGTCGACTCACATAAAAAAAATTATTTTTTTTTCTACAAAATACTAGGGTGAAAGATTTTAATAACTTTATTTTTATTTAATTAAATTACTAGGAATAATAATTTTTATAAATCATTTTTTAAAATAAATAATATTCATAATTTTTAAATACAAATCTATTGAAAATAGTAATGATTTTGAATTATACCGAAACAAGGAAAGAAAGAGAATTACTTTTGGATTAATATGGGTGAACGAACTACTCTTCGTTGGACAAGAGAATAAACATGAATGAATAAGTTGGTTGGAAAGACACACACAACATGTTGAAGTGATGTTGTTGGATTTTAAGAATTTAAATCAATCCAACTGTGAGAATTCAATGCAGATTAACTCTTCACTAACCTACGTTATAGTGATAGTGTATGAGATGTTATGTATTTAAGTAGATTAGCGAATTAAAATACTCAATCTTACAGGTCTACGTAACCCAACCTCAATGTCATTTCTAAAAAAATCTATATTATTAAATATAATTGGTAATATGTATTTATATGACTTGAAAAAAAAGAAGTAAACCAACTATTATTGTGAACCTCAACAGTGTTTACTATATGTTTTAGGATCTTGGATTTTCTTAAAATACATTTCTGGATTCCATAACTCACTTAGTTCTGATTCCTAATTCATATCTGCAATGGTATAGTAATGTCAACAAAGGGCATTTTGGAGAAAACAACATAGTCAGTCTGTTTTTTCTTTCAAGAAAGAAATCCTTGTACTGTCACCTTAATTTTCTTTACATCATAATCATTCTGTTTTTTCTTTTTCTTTTTACGTTAAATCATTAAAACGACCATATTTAATTCTTACCAATTTTACTCATATTTAAAATCCTAAAATTTTTGTTTTTAGCAACATAAAATTCTTATATTTGATGTCTCCTTATATACAACAGCAATAAAATCATAAAATCATGAGTTATGATTTGTGGTGCCCACCATGGAGTCATCAGAGTCTTTGGTTTTAACTCATGATGATATAGGTAGTTGTCACCATACCCCACTATTTACAATACCCAAGCTTCTTCAATGTCCTATTTATAAAATAAAAATAAAATTACTCGATTTTGATAATGTAATTATCTTTTCTGTATTTGTACACTTCAAAAATTACTCACTTAAAGAGTGTATGTTTCAGCCAATTTATTATTGGTAAGAAGAGAGTGAGTGACTAAATTATTTGCATCACTACATTTGTTCTTATTTGTATGGAACTGTATCTGTGAGAAGATATATTCATCTTTGTATGAAAAGAAGATTGATACGGATTTAATGCATATGGACAGTAAAATTATAAATTTGTCCTTACTTTTTTATTTTGTATTCCAAAATTGTTCATGCATATAAAGATGTTATGTGGTGTTAGTCTCCTGACTTTTTTTCAAGTAAAAATAATATTATTTAAATATAAATATATTATAATGATGAAAAAAAAACTAATATTATTAATTTTATATAATATATATAATTATTTTTTATTTTTTATTATATATACAATATGAATAATAATAATTATTATTAGTATTATTATAATTATAATGAAAATAATATTGTAACGTTCCAATTTAATAGAATAATTCTAATCAATAAAATATCACAGATTTATATCATAATAGAGACCGACAGAAAGTATATAAGAATCAACCATTATCGTTATACATAATATACTGAAAGAAATATCCAAAAGCACAACATAATGCCTTAAACATAGACTAAACATGAAATTAAAATAAAACAACTCACAAGGAGAAAGACTCAATAATCATCAATAAAAGATTCAGGAAGTCTAACTAATCAGCAGTTTCCCCGCCAACATCACAATTACCAATAGTCTCCACATATGTTCACACCAAAGATTTGGTGATCATCGTAAAAAGAAAACACAGACACATATAGAAAGGGTAAGCTAAAGATAAAAATAATTTTCATCATATATGTATAAAAGCGGATCTTTAAACATGCATTTCAGTAGCACACAAGGCATGTGAAGGCAAACAATGCAAGACCCTCAAACTTAATTATCCGGATAAATATAAAAAGATCGGATTCATTGGATGCTTGCACTTGTGGTTTACAATGCAGAATCATTGCCAATGGGTTTCACTCTACCACGCACAAGGTTAATCCATAATCATCTAGGACTATTATCCTGCCAAAGACTATGACCTCTTATTACTCTCACAACTTGAATCTCAGTCTACTCGAGGTGAGTCTGACCGATTCTTTAGAGCTTCAGGATGCAACCTTGCTTGAATCCTTATCTGATGATATACACTACAACACCACCATGAAATCTCGTCAAGAGACTCGTGGAATTACGTCTAACCCGTACCAACCAAAACCATGTTTCCACACCAAATTCACATGTCACCTCAACCATTATAATCTCATGTCAATGCATAACATTAAACATACATAATATCAAACTTTAAGCTTTAAGGAGTAAATCAGTCAATCATGAAAGCAACCAAGTAATTAAGGCAATTCTGCTGTCTGCTGTCAATCTCGCTCAAACTAAAGAGCTCTCGCTCAGGCAACATGAGCCTCTTGCTCAAGCTAAAAGCTCTCGTCTGGGCGAGATTGCAAACAGGGAGCATTGTGAGGTTTCGTGAGTTCTCGCTTAAGCGAAACCTTCTCACCTGGGTGTGATTTCTCTTCGCTCAGAACTGAGGCACGTCGCCTAAGCGACAACTTGAGAAGAAACCTGGAGAGTTTTCTACTGTTCTCGCTTAGGCGAGGGTTGTTCGCTTGGGCGAAAACAACAGGTTCCTCCCTTGCTCACACATGCAACATCAGACATTCAAGACCAAACAACATTTCAACATTTCCAGACAACTGCAACGACAAGCAAGTGAGCATTATAAGAATGAAACAGAACTAAAAACATGCAAATACTTAAAAACTTGAAAAATCTTAGCTTCCCTTACCTCGAAACTATAAAACAGACTTGTAGGAAGAGAGTTCTAAGGAACAACACCACAACTCCAAGAATATATTAATGAGCTGAAAAACAAATATGCACACAAGAACAAGAATAGGGTTGTGAGGATGAACCCTAGACAGAACCAACACAACCAAACTGAGAAGGGAAGTAATACTTGAAGGTTTGGTGCTCAACTTACTTGGAGGAGGAACATTTTTGTTTTCTCAAAGAAAAACTCACAATGTCCTAGCTCGGGTTTTGCTTAGAAGAGGAAAAGGAAGGTAAATTGTTTTTGGAAAAGGAGACATAATGAAAGCAGGGAGTGGTTGGAAGGGGGTCCTAGGGGTAACAAGTGAGCTGACCCTGGACCCTCCAATAAAGTTAGGCCCAAAAACTTTTTAAAATAGAAAATGGGTCTTACTAATATAATTTTATAATTTTAAATAACAACTTTAATTTTATTTTAACATTATTTTCACTATTTACATTTAAATTTATATCACATTTATCCACAAGGATAAAATGCTATCATCTAATATAGTAAAATTATTATTATTATTATTATTATTATTATTATTATTATTATAATAATGATAATGATAATAATAATAATAATTTTATAATTTTAAATAACAACTTTAATTCTATTTTAACATAATTTTCACATTTACATTTAAATTTATATCACATTAATCTACAAAGGTAAAATAGTAATCGTCTAGTTTTATCCATTAAAACTTTTTTTTTAATTTATCATACATATTAGTCATACACAAACTTTCATCTAACATTTACTTGAATCATACAATATTTCTCTTAATACAAACAATATCACAATGTCTTCATCTCCTCAAATCCATCCATTCTGCATCAAATCTTCTCTCCAATCCAAACACACCCTTAAGCCTATGTTTGGTTCCTCGATAGAAATATGGCAAACGGTGAAATATAATGAAAGTGAGAAAATTAATTCAGCATTTCACAAAAAAATAAGAAAAAATCCTTTCACTTCTCTCGTGCAATGATTTGTAGGGAAGCATGCTTTTGTTAAAATATTAAAAAATAAATTAATAACTATTAAAAATAAATTTAATTTATTAAAAACAAATAATAAATAATAAATTAAATAATACAAAATGTATTATAAATAATAATAATAAATATAAATAATAACAATAATATAAATTTAATAATAATAAATCTTACATTTTATCTATTAAAATATTTTTTTAATTTATTAAATCTATTACATCATTCACCTATTTCCATAAACTTTTATCTCAACTTCTTTTATTTCTCATAATATTTCTCTTAATCGAATCATCTTCTCTTTCTTCTCAAATCTACTTATTTTCACTATTTCCAATCCACTCTTTCGTCCGAATACAACATAAGTTATCTTTGTTTCCAAGGATATATTTATTCAAAAGGAAAGAAAAGAGAAAATATCTTTAGTTTGTTTTAAGGGATTTGCAAAAAATTGTGAGGATGAATTTAGAAGAGAGAGAATGAAATTCATCTCCTCATAGTAGAAAAAATTTGCAGAAAAAATCATATCATCACATATTAGTTTACCAATTTACCCACATTTAAGTATCGGTCCATTTTGTTATTATAATATCATTTACGCATTTAAATTATAAAATATATTAAATATTTCAATATTTACAAGTTATAAATTAAATTAGTATAAACATAAAGTTTAACTATTTTTCATACAATAATAATAATAATTTTTAATAATTAATTTTAATAACTAATAATAACAATTAACAGTAATAATAATATAAATTTATTAATAACTAATAAATTTTATTATTAATAATAGTAATCATAATAATATAAATTTTATTGTTAATAATAATTATTTTAGTGATAATAATAACAATGATAATGTAAAAGTACTACCGTTAATTATGAAATTAAAAAAACATGAAAAATAAATAATAATAATAATAATAATAACTATAATTGTTATAATAATAATAATAATAACTACATTTAGTTATATTATTTTAACTATGAAGATAAAATTGTAATATAATAATTTTATCTACTAAGACTTTTTTATTCATGTATCACACTTGTTAATAGGGGTGGCAATCAGGGTCAGGCCCGTTGGGCCGGCCAGCAGGCCCGCGAAAAACACGGGACGGGCCAGGATAGTGAGCCCGCATGCCTGCATAAGCTCGCGACCCACGTGGGCCAGTCCGCAAGCTTGCATAAAAATTAAAAAAAAGACTTGTACTTGTGTATATTAATTATTTTTTTTATGGACTCTTGCATTAATGTTTCAAATCCTTGTATAACTGGAAAAGACAAGTATTATGTATTTTTTTAATATGCTAAAATTTAAATAATACATTGTGTATGTCATAGTATGAATATGAATTATGATAAAAATGTTGAATTATTAATTTATCATCAAACTCTCCAAAGTCTTTACTTAATTTTGTGAACTTCTTAAAGTTTCTCAATTTTTAAACATTGAAAATTTTATCATAAAAATTAAAAAAATATATAAAAAAAAGCAGGCCAGCCCGCAAGCCAAGTACGGGGCGGGACGGGCCAGTGTTTGCTGCCCGCACAAAGTGTGCGGGACGGAACGAGCCAATATTTATAGCCCGTACAAAGTGTGCGGGACGGGACGGGCCAGCCCACGTTGTGCGGGACGGGCCTAAATGGACCGGGCCAGGCCACATTGTCATCCTACCAAGTCTTAGGAACTATTTTACCTTCAAATCTCTTTACTTTAACATTTCTATCTCTTAAAACCAAATAACCTCATATTTACATATAATCTCACATTTCTCTCCTCGTTGAAATTCATCTATTGAGTCTCTCAAATCATTTTAAACAAACACATTAATGATAAAAAAAAGCAAAACAAGTATAAAATATTAAAATTAATCTAAAATTTTAAAATGAACTAATTTCATATTTGTTGACAGTTAAAAGATAATAATATATTTAAACCTGAATTATAGATCTACTAATCCAAGTCATATTATTTCAAAAGAAGGTACCGTTGCACATTAATACAAGTATTTATTACCTTTTAAATTATTGTTGGAAATAAACGAGAAACATCGACATGTGTGACATGCATTGAGTGTATGAAAATAGTTTCTTACATGTCAGGTTTTTGAGTGTAATTTGTTTGGTTCCGACGACTAACAAATGTTGGTACTAGATACCTTTTCTGCCCGCCCTTAACCGCGAATAAACAGCGTTCTCTCTCATGCTACTCTGCGAAGTTCAAGGCTTTCGTGTTCCTTTTTTTCATAGATTTCTCCGCTGCTGCGCTGTTATTTAACTTCACGGCTCACACCTTTTCACGCGTTACTTTACTCTCCTCTGTACACACTTTATGCTCAACTACTCTATTTCAGCACCATCATTACCTTCCATTCAGAGTAAAAAAAACACCCATTTTCACTCTTTATTTCACTTCCTCAAATGTCATTTTTACTACTACATATGTTAATTGCATTTTTTTATACAAAACAAAATTATAGAATTAGGTATTTGCTTAATAAATAGTAGGATATTTTGATTTTTTTATCTACTTTTATTTCATCATTCTAATTATAGTTAGATTATCATATTATACCATTATAAAAAAATAAAATAAATGACTTAATAATAATTAAAATAATAAATAAATTAAAAGTGAATTAAAAAAATGAATTAAAACATTATTATCCTAAATAATACTAATTTACTACAAGTAACTGTTTTTGTTTTTCTTTTTTAAAGAAACCTCTGTTTTCTTAGTTTGACCGTTATATTTCCGATATAAATTTCATGCTTATTAATCATTTCTTCCTGTTTAGAAACAAATTAATGTGATAACTTTTTCTGTCTATAATAAATATGTAATCAGTCAAAGTATTTATTTAATATTAGCAAAAACACATACATTATTACACCTATGTGTTCATATATTTTTATTATTTTCATAAAATAGTTGTCAAATATAAATTTAGAAAAATCTAATATATATATATATATATATAATTTTTAGAAAATGATTGTTAAAAATAGAAAAAATTGTTAAAATAAGAGTTTAAAGATAAAATATTTATAAAATAAAATAAATAATTTTTAAAAATTAAGAATAATACTGGAATAATGGGATGTGGAGACAAAAAAAAATGTATATTGTTATAAATAAGAGATTTTAAAATTGATCTTATTTTTATTTTTTTTGGTATAAAAATATCCATTTGATATTTTGAAAAATATTTCAATTTTTTCTTTCCATATAAATGCATGATCTTTTCTAATTTTTTTTCTTTATAAAAAGAGTTCACTTTATTATCAATTACTTCATTATTAAAAATATAAGTTAATTTATTACAAATAATTTTACATCTTCATTTTTAAGTATATGTCTTCCAAAAAAAATATAAATTTATTTCTTATAATAGTTTTATTTCTTTTTTTTTCTTAAATTATGCTGCACACACATGAACAGATTCACATACATATATCTTGTATACTTATTAAATAATTTTAATAATTATTTTTTCAATAAAATTAATTTTTCATCTTAAAAGTATTCATGAATTTTAAAGTTGTGATTATTTTAAAATATTTTGATCATAAAAACATAATATTAATAAAAATCATGAAATCTTAAAAAATATCAACATTTTACTAATGTGAATAAAAATATTTATTGTCTCTTTAAACAATATATCAGTTAAATATTTTTAAAATAGTACAAATATTTATTGAATATTGAGATACACTAAAACTATTAGCAAAAATCTCAAAAAATATATACTTCATATAAATATAACAATTATTCAAAAGAGTAAATACAAAATTTAAACAATTTATTTAATTACAAATCTCCCAAGTGTAACTTATAATTAAATAATTAAATGAAACATGAAATTATTAATTACAATTGAATAATTTTGGTTGTCATGATTATGAATTTCATTCCATCTATTTAATATGTAAATACTCAATTCATACTTGCAATGAACTCTTTTAATAAATCATCTTAATACACACAAAATAGTGATTCACAGTTAATGCAATTAATTATTTATAGAGAAATATACTTCATTATACAATATACAAATTAAAATAGAAAAATATCTTAGTAAGTTAAGCAAAGTACTCTTATCATAAATAATAAATAAATAAGCTTTTTAATGGACATTTAATTCTTTTAACATTATTTGATTAGTATTTATTATATACAATAAATTTATTCACTTAAATTGAATCAAAATGAAAATATATTAAAAATTAAAAAAAAAGACATTTGTTGAAAATATTTCACATCAGAATTTGTTGTTTTATATACCTAGATATTGCCGGCCTCAATTTCACTTCAGTCTTCTCTCTCTCTTCTCTGTTTTTTCTTTTTTCTCTCTCTCCTCAGTTATGCTTGAAACTGTGTTTAGATTCTTTTCAGAACCAGCTTTTCTCCTTTGGTAAGGATAGATTTTTCTCACTGTGCTTTCTCTGCCTTCCCCAGAAAATCTAAATGCCCGTGACGACATGGTTACATTCGTTTTTTCAAGTCAATTTGAAGTCTATGTTGTGTTGATCATGATCTTAATCTGCTCAATATTTGGATACTTTTAGACTTGCTTATCAGAAGCAATCATTTTTTTTTTTGTTGCAAAACAAGATAACATCTTTCGCTTTGTCTTTGGAGGGGCAGAACACCCATGCCATTTCTGTGTATGCACAAGTGGGTATCACAGATAATGATGTTTTTATTTGTCATTTCAGTATATAATTCCCTGCTGAAGCTTAAGAACTCTCACATGTCTAATGTCTCTACTTCTTCAAACCAACATAGTATCATTTTTACACAAAAGTGTTTTATCCTTGTTGGGGAGTTGGTTTTAAGGAGGAGAAAAAACATGACAGGGTTTAACCGAGTTTTAGCCTGTCTTCTTGCACTTCTCTTGGTAACTATGTTTGTACATATTTATAGACACTGCATTTTCTTCTCCTTCTTCAATTTGTCTTATTTACTGAAGGGCTACAATACCATTAGAAAAATGAAATTTTTTTCTTTGTACTTATGAAAGATATGTACAATATGTACAATGGCATAATGCATATGAATCATTTTCATTTGTTTGTCAATGATTAACTTGTTTATTCTGTAAACAGATATGAAATGAAGGTTTATAAGTGAAAGTTTGTGTTCCTAGTATTGGTGCAGAAGTTAACAACATTAGGTTGTTGGCTGTTGTTGGCTGTCACAATCATGGTGAACAGAAAAAGACGATTAGATCAAATCAAGCATCCATTCAACTCTCACCGTAAGCCTTTCTTCTTATTTTCTTGGTTCTGTTGATCTTGCTACTGTGCAGGACAACACAGAAAAAAATACAGTGAACATATTGAATATGGAACAGTTATAATTTCTTGATCAAAGATAAAGTGAATTTTAATTTACCAAACAAATTTAAACTTGATTGACCAAGTTTCAGTGTGACCTGGATATTGTGTACTATTTTCTCAGTTTTACATTCCTTGACAAAAAATTAAAATCAATTTTCAATTTGTTTTGTGTAAGCAGCTTTTGAAGCAGTTTCCTCTGGATCATGGCAAGCTGTGGAGTTCATAAAGATTGAGGCAGGAACCATGTATATTCATTTTGTTGATAATCATTATATGCCAATGGAGAAAGGACCCTTGTCAGACATTCGGATAAGGTCTAGAAAGGCTACTTTATCTGATTGTTCCCGTTTTCTGCGTCCTGGAATTGATATATGTGTGCTCTCTACCCCTCAACGATCTAATGATTCAGATGCAACAGTTGTTGACCCTGTAAGTGTTCATTGTCCTCTGAATTTTATGCATTTTACCTCTTTAATCTGAGGTAATAGAGTTACATAAATCATGAAAGTTTTGTCAGAATCTTCTAGACATCTATTAGGAGTTTACAACAATGCAATATAACTGTTTATCTGTATGTATTTGGGGAAACTGTGGATAAAGAAAAATCAATTAAATTTCATGGTATCACAGAAGCAACAGTTAGATCACTTTATTAGATAGTCACTGTGGCTGATTCCTTTTTCTTGATTATTTTCTTTTCTTGCAACATGACCTTGCATGTGTTTATTATTGTTGTTGTTACTGCATGTGTTTAATTTGAGAATTTTATTTAGTTTCCAAAATGGCAAGTATGAGTTGCATTTTCTTTCTTTCTTGAACTACAGGTTTGGATTGATGCTAAAATAAGCTCTGTACAAAGAAAACCACATGACTCTGAGTGCTCCTGTCAGTTTTATGTCAATTTCTATGTTCATCAAGGTTCACTTGGTGCAGAGCTAAGAACTCTTAGCAAGGAGATTAAAGTAATTGGACTCAAACAAATATCCATTCTCCAGAAACTTGACAACATTTACTGTGAAGATCAGCACTACCGGTGGGCATCATCAGAGGACTGTTCCATGATATCACACACTAAATTACTTTTGGGCAAAGTGCTATGTGATCTTTCATGGTTAGTTGTCACCTCAGTTGTAAAGAGGATTTCATTTTGCGTAAGATGTCTAGAAGAAAAGCTAGTGTATCAAATTTTGGGAAGAGATACTGATAGCACTTCATTGAATCAAGATTCTTACATTGATGTTGTGAATTTCAAAACAGAAAGTGGCGTGTTAGTACCCTTTGTTTCTCAAGTTCCTACAGTTATAACTAAGCAGATTGATAACGTACATGAATGCCATGAAGATCAGCTGTTACTACTACCTTATAATGTTGAGGGCTTGCGGCGTTCTAAGCGTAGGAATGTACAACCAGAGCGTTACATTGGTAGTGTTAATGTATCTTCCGAGATTGATGTTGGTTCTTTCAGAAACAGACCACCAGTGAAGATAGACACATGGAAAGAACAGGACGATGAAGAACTGCATATACCACTGGCATGTCTGTTTGGTTTGGTGAAGAACTCTCCAGAAGGGGTTAATGAAAATCATGAAAAGAAGGCAAGCACATGCCGGGAGCTTGTGATGTATAAGAGGAGAATGAACACTAACCAGGAGATAAAGTCAGGAGAAAATTATCAGAATGAAGATCAAAATCGGCTTGCTATTGTTCCTCTTCCTGATCAAGTTGATCCGTTACTTGTTGAGCATTGTGATGATTTAGATGACAAGGTTACTAGAAGTTATGGTCATGAATCCCCTGAACATTATTCCAAATATTATGATCTAACTAGTGCCCCCAAGAAATCAAAGAAGAAAGATGATAATTTGTTAGCTTTTGAGACTCAAAACCATCCTGCAGAGTCTGATGATGTAGAAAAGGCTGATGATTTGTCATTGAGATATCATTATAGTTATGGTGTCCCCAAGTCAAAGAGGAAGAATTTAAGTGGTTTAGATGATATAGTGGATCTTGGAAATAAATGGGAAGGGATTAGATCCAATAAAGAAGCTCAAAAGAAAAAATTCCATGCATCTTATTCAAGAAGTAGAGATCATGGAGAAGAAAAAAGGTACAACTATAAAGACAGAACCTTAAATGCAGCTGCCTACAAGGATCTCATAAATTCGTACTTAAAGAATATTAATACAATATCTACTCAAGAAGAACCATCTATAACTGACCAGTGGAAGGAAATCAACACAACTAGTAGCATTGGGCAAAAGACAGAAACAGAAAATCCTGATGAAGAAGATGCAGAAGAAGAATCTGAAATGGATATGTTGTGGAGAGAATTGGAAGTGTCATTGGCGTCTTCCTATCTAGAAGAGGTGTGTGACCATTTGAACTTTGCTTTCCCCTATTTCTTTTAGTTTTCCTAAGACTAATTCATTTCAACTGTTTAATCAGGATTCAAATGCTGCTATTATCAATGAAACTGAGGAAAAACCGAACCAAGGCTGTCCACATGAGTTCAGAATGAATGAACAAATTGGAATTTACTGCTATAGATGTGGCTTTGTGAAAACTGAGATCAAATATATTACTCCACCATTTGTAAGTGATGTTTAACTTGGATGTGAATTTGTATGCAATTTTCTTCTATTGCAGTACCCAGCTTTCTTTTCCAAAAGGGTTGAAGCTGTTAAAAGGCTATTACCTCTGCATTTTCATGCATAACAAATTAGGAAGATATTTTCTATGTTTGCATTCATGGAATTTGTATAAAGAAGTGTGCTTTTTAGAAAGAGTAAATTAGTTGCTGATGTTAACCTCATTCACCTATTTTGGTTGGATGATTTGTCTATTTTCCCATTCTGTGGCTGATAACCTTTTTGTTATTGGTAGATTCAACATTCTTCATGGCACCAAGAGGAGAAGCACAGTGCTGAAGAAGATTCACGAACAAAGGTTGATGAGGATGATGACTTGGATCTTTTCCCCACCATAGAATCTCCTGAGGGACCTGTGTCTCAAGAAAATGATAACGTTTGGGCATTGATTCCCGAACTTAGAGTAAAGTTGCATGCTCATCAGAAGAAAGCCTTTGAGTTTCTTTGGCAAAACATTGCAGGGTCCATGGAACCAACACTGATGGAAGCAGCATCCAAAAAAATAGGTGGCTGTGTGGTATCTCATACTCCTGGTGCTGGAAAAACTTTTCTCATCATTGCTTTTCTTGTGAGCTACTTGAAGTTATTCCCAGGGAAGAGACCTCTTGTTCTTGCTCCAAAAACAACCCTCTATACTTGGTACAAAGAATTTATCAAGTGGGATATTCCTATACCAGTGTATCTGATTCATGGACGTAGAACATACCGGGTTTTCAAGCAGAAATCACCGGTTGTTCTTCCTGGAGTTCCCAAGCCCACTGATGATGTCAAGCATGTTTTGGATTGCCTTGAGAAGATACAAAAATGGCACTCACACCCCAGTGTTCTGATAATGGGTTATACTTCATTTTTAACACTGATGCGTGAGGATTCAAAGTTTGCACACAGAAAATACATGGCTAAAGTGCTGAGGGAAAGCCCGGGGATCATGGTTCTGGACGAAGGGCACAACCCCAGAAGCACTAAATCAAGGCTGAGAAAGGTTCTGATGAAAGTTCAAACAAAACTGAGAATACTGCTTTCTGGTACATTGTTTCAGAACAATTTCTGTGAATACTTCAACACTTTGTGCTTGGCAAGACCAAAGTTCATTCATGAAGTACTGAAAGCATTGGACTCCAAATACAGAAGGAAAGGAAAAGTAGCAAAAAAGGCAAGTCATTTATTAGAATCACGAGCTAGAAAATTCTTCTTAGACAAAATTGCTAAGAAAATTGACTCTGATAAAGGTAGGGAGAGGCAGCAGGGTCTGAAGATGTTGAGAAATGTGACAAACGGATTCATAGATGTTTATGAAGGAGGAAGCTCTGACGGTCTACCAGGTTTACAAATTTACACATTGTTAATGAATTCATCTGATACACAGCATGAGATTTTGCTTAAACTACACAAGAAAATGGCCAAGTGCAATGGTTACCCTCTGGAATTAGAACTTATGATAACTCTTGGTTCGATACATCCATGGCTGGTGAAAACAGCAGTGTGTGCTGAGAAGTTTTTCACTTCTGAGCAACTGATGGAGCTAGAAAAATGCAAATTTGACCTGAAAATAGGGTCCAAGGTAAGATTTGTGTTGAGCCTTATCTACCGTGTTGTGAAAAACGAGAAGGTTCTGATATTTTGCCACAACATTGCACCGGTGAAGCTATTTGTGGAATATTTTGAGAAGTACTTTGGGTGGATGAGAGGAAAAGAAGTGTTGGTGCTAACTGGGGAATTAGAACTGTTTGAAAGAGGGAGAGTAATGGATAAGTTTGAGGAAGCTGGTGGAGTAGCAAAGATACTTCTTGCTTCTATAACAGCTTGTGCTGAAGGTATTAGTTTGACAGCAGCTTCAAGAGTTATTATGTTGGATTCAGAGTGGAATCCTTCAAAAACGAAGCAAGCCATTGCTAGGGCTTTTCGACCTGGTCAGCAGAAAGTTGTGTATGTGTATCAGCTTTTGGTGACAGGTTCATTGGAGGAAGATAAGTACAGAAGAACCACTTGGAAAGAGTGGGTGTCAAGCATGATCTTCAGTGAGGCCTTTGTGGAAGACCCTTCTCAGTGGCAAGCTGAGAAGATTGAAGATGATATACTCAGAGAAATGGTTGCTGAAGATAAGTCTAAATCATTCCACATGATCATGAAGAATGAAAAAGCTTCTTCCACCAACAAATAAAAGGTAAATTCTCTCTCTACTTCCTCATCTTTACAATGTTTTTGCCAACTGATTGATATTCATGCAAACATGATTCTTGATTTATATATTCAGAATTTTTTTTTTTACGACTATTTCTTACTATTTTACTATTTTAGATACATCTTTTAAGTGATTTTTATTTTTTTATTTTTTCATTCTCAATATTTCAAAATCATTTAGAAGATGTCACTTTATATTATAAAAAAAATTGTCAAAATTTAGTAGTCAAAATATCATTATTTTTGTATATATTTTACAATGAGAAAGTAAGTGAAAAGGTAAAAAGTGTGTATGATTGAAAATGAGTTAAAGAAGTTTTTAGTTCAAATAGCTATTGAATGTGCCTTAATTCTCTCATTCTTGTATTTTTTTTTTCTTCAAAGAATAGAAACTATAAGTTCAAATTAGAGAAATAATATTTTTACGCTCTACCAAACATTTGAAACCTATTTTTATGGGTAATATAATTATTAAAAAAAATTAATTTTATATTAAGAAAGAATAAAGGGTAAAATAATAAATACAAGATAAACGTACAAATTTATTGGATCTCAAAGTATTATTATGCTGGTAATTTCTATTTGCACTTTCATAAATTTTTACATTCTTATTATACAATATGAAATATTATTTTTTTATTTTAGAATCTACAATTTGAAATGCATATTTTATTTTATATTTTAGGATGTAGAAATCGAAATATAAAATTTGTATTATGGATTGGAGTGTAGAATCTGAGATACATTTATATTTCGAATTATTCCATTAAGAATGAATTTTTTGTTTTATTTTGTATTTCGAAATACAAAATTTTATAGGAGTGTAGGTATAGGGGGTGCATGAAGAAATAACTTATTTATGCTTATTGGTTAACACTATTCTTTCTCACTTTCCTTTATCGACACAGGACAATTGGAGGCCGGAGGAATAAGAGCCCAAGCCCACATATCAACAAGCTTCTTTCTGGAAAGCCCAATTTTATTTTTTTTTTAATTTTCTTCAATTGGGCAGACTGTAGTTTTTTTATTTATTTAATTTGATAAATTGGAGGTTTGATTCTACTAAGGGATAGGTAGTGTGGTGGAGAATCAAACTCCAACGTGATTGTGACCCCAATCCCAAAGATGCGAGTGGGGCGAATTGAGTGACGTAGGTGTTGGTAAATTTTTATTTAAGTTCACATATCAATTTTTCTAGTTAATATTTTTCAAAAGATATAATCTGTTTCATGATATAAATAGTAACTATTTTAATAAACATCGGCTAAGTCAATCAAAATATTCTAGTTTAAATTCACTGAAACAAATCTTCTCGATATTAACTGTGAAAATCAAGTAACAAGCAATAAAAATATTTCTAACAATTTAAATAAAATAAATAAATATTTACGAGAGAATACAACGACACGTAAATATGAGAGTATGTAATTTGTTATCTTTTAAATAAAATGTGAAATTATTTAGTTTTAAATAATTCAATTACTCTTACAAAAAATTTAAAATTTTCACTTTTTTAACTCTTTTTTATCTAAACAATACATCTTTATAAAATCGAAAATTCCATATCCAAGTATAGTATAAAAATATTATTTTCTCTCTTTATTGGTTAACTTGAAAATCATATACTTTTTCTTAAGAAAAGATCAGAATGATCCCACCAAGCGGAACATAAATTGAAAAATATATATTGCATTTTGTACCAAATGGTTTATCTGTATATCTTGAAGTTATTTTTAGAATTTACTATACAAGTATTATTACTTTAGAAATGTATTTACTCACTTTTGAAATGTTTCAATTAGCAAAATATTGTATGACTATCGAAATTGAATCAAATATAATGTTTAATATAAGTAGAAGTTTTAATTTCTTTTATTATTACATTTTTATTATTTTAAAGTATTCATTGACTTTAAGTGTAAGAGAAAAAACTACAAAGTATCTCGCTATTACAATCAAAATTTATCTTCAATAAGTTCATTTTGTTCAAAGAAAATTTCACTATCTTTTCACAACTCTTTCCCATGATATTCCAGTGTCCAATAAGAATATTTGACGTCTATGGTCGAGATTGATATATATTTTTTTTTCAAGCAAACTATATTTTTAGTTCTCACTTGTAGCTGCAATATCATCTTTTCATTATCCAAATATTAATCATTTAAGTTGTTGATAATGGATAATTGATAATTTTTTTGTGGGTCAAATAATGAATAGACATTATTTGTGCTCGATCCGATTTGTGTTATCCCTTTATCTCTAATAATGATCAACCTTAAAATATATATGGAGAGTTTTATAAAAAAAAGAAGGGTAAAATAATGTACAACAAAATTACAATCATGCAACGACACAGTGAAAAAACCACAAGTATATTAAACTCATAAGTATAAGTATATTGTACGTAGTTAAAGAAACTAAAATTATAATTATATTCATATAAAACAACTTTTATAGGTTTCAAAACTTTATAAGATATTTAAATAAAAGAATAACTAAAAAAGTATGACATAAACTAAGGATGGCAAAATGGATCGTGATATGTGGACCAACATTTTAAGTTGACGGGTTAAAGGCAACTAGTTCATTAGTCCTTTTTATTTTTTATTATTTAAAATAAAAAATTAAAACAAAAATAATTTAAAATATTAAAGTTTTTATATTATATTTTTGTAAAATTATAAATATGAATACTATTATAATTTAATTCATTAACACTTACATATTAAGTTATAATCATTCATTGTAATAATTAATTTAACATGTAAATATAATAATTATTTTAATTTATACAATTTAAAATATTAATTAATGAATTAAAAGCTTAAAAAATATTCATAGGATTAAATATGTTTTAATACAAGTATATATATAAATAAATTTTAAAAATAAAAAATTTTAATAAAATAAAAAAGGCTAAAAAATTAAAAAAAAGAACTATAAGGTGAGTTGTAACTTTTGACTCATTTTTTATGTGCAACGGACTAACCTAATTCAATCCATTTTTTACGAGTTTCCAACCCAAAACGAGTTAGACTGACTCGTTTTGTCACCTCTAACATAACTTTACTTTCATAAATATTAGTGTTTACTTTTCTTTTATTATAGAATTTTTTGATTAATTTACAAAAATGATTTTAATTATAGAAATAAAAATATTAATAAATTATAGCATAAGTTGTATGAAAAAATGATTATAAAATTAAATAACTTTTACAATTTATTATAAGTCATATTTTTATTTTTAAAATGGTTTTTAGATTATTATTAATTATTTAAATTTAAACAAATTACTAAAAGAGTGAAACTAAAAATATTTTTTTTATTATGAATAATTATTTAAATTAAAAAAAATGTTAAAATTGGAAACAAAAGTGTATATAGAATGAATCTCTTGTTTCTATTAATAGTAGTATATATAAAATTAACTTTTAAAATTCAAATAGTGTCTACTAACTTGAGTTTACCTTGGACACTTTTACTGTTATTGAGATGTAACTGTGGTAAAAAGAGTTAGTTCTTCCGAAAATAATGAAATCTCAGTTCAACTCTTTTAAAAGACAATTATAACCACATTTACAACATGGAATATTTTATGTATTTCGCGATCACGCCAAGTAGCTTCTTTACGTCAAAACTAAACACGAGAAAAATATCATCCCATTTTAAAATTATCGGCACCAAAAAAAATATATCACCACTTGAACAATATCGCTATCAACTTGTTCATACGCCGGAGCTTCTAGACTCTTCCTTCAAACATGCTCTATTTCCAAAGATACCCTAAGAAATTCGTGCACGCCTTTTGATTTATAAACAAAGGGAAAATTAACCAAAAAAAAAAAAACACATGAAGAAGAAAGGATAACGAAAATGGCAATAAAAATGCAAAGCAATTTGAATAAGAATGTTTTAACTTTTAAGAAGACGATGAGGCCAAGGAAAAGTTTGATTGTTTAAGAAACAATAATTTTTAGCAAGTTAAGAAAAAATAATAATAGATGAAGTGGGAAAGTTGGAGTTTTGGATAAAGAAATTAGACAATTGACAAAACCTAGTCTCAAGGACAGTTGCAAGTTGAGGATCCACTTGCACACCCTTGCCTCCTACTATTCAATACTACCATTTTTCTATTCTCTTTCTTTCTTTGTCACCAAAAACAACCATAAAAAGAGAAAGGTAACCCCCTTTTCTCTTTCTCTTTCTCTAACCACTCCAATTTCATTAATATGGCGTCATTATTGTTAACAAGATCATAATTTCTCATCTAACTATGTGATTAATACTTTAATATTTCTTTCAGTGTATGTGATTAGGAGTTTTAAATATTTAGGAAGATTAATGATTTAAGAAAAAGAAACAAAAAATACTCCAACTTGAACTACAAAAGTATTAATTAACCCAAAACCTCACAAAGCAAGACTAGTCTCTCATCTTCCTACATCTTCTAAATATATATTCTTGCTCTTGCAACAACAACCATTTGTGCAAAAACCCTTTTAACATAACATCAAAAAGCAAAGATCTTTGTTTGGTGGAGTGGGAGAAGAGAAATCAGGGAAACATATATCTATTACATGAACTACAAATGACTTGCCCTATTCAACTCCACCGATTCAACCCTACAACCGACGCATCCACCGCCATAGCAAACGGCGTTAACTGTCCCAAACCGCCGCAGACGGCGCCGTCAACGCGACGTCTATTGCCCAAAGGAAGCGTGCCGGAGGCGGCGGCTCGACACCACACGCACGCGGTGGGGCCAAGCCAGTGCTGCTCCGTCGTGATCCAGGCGATCGAGGCGCCGGTCTCCGCCGTGTGGCCCGTGGTGCGGCGCTTCGACAATCCGCAGGGGTACAAGCACTTCGTGAAGAGCTGCCACGTGGTCGCCGGCGACGGCATTCGCGTGGGCGCACTCCGCGAGGTGCGCGTGGTCTCCGGCCTCCCCGCCGTTTCGAGCACCGAGCGGCTCGAGATCCTTGACGACGAAAGGCACGTGATGAGCTTCAGCGTGATCGGCGGCGACCATCGCCTGAGAAACTACCGGTCGGTGACGACGCTCCACGGTGACGGCAACGGAGGCACGGTTGTGATCGAGTCGTACGTGGTTGACGTACCTCCCGGTAACACTAAGGAGGAAACCTGCGTCTTCGTGGACACAATCGTACGGTGCAATCTGCAGTCCCTCGCTCAGATCGCTGAAAACATGGCAAGTCAACAACACTGAACAAACAAACATTTTTCTTTCTTTTTCTTTCATCGTTTATTTTTGTTTCGAACACGGCTTCGAATCACGTTCCGTTCCGTGTTTGAAATTGGTGGAAACCGACACCGTTAAGATTTGTTTTTGGAGAACTCAAGATCAGACTGCGATGGTTGAAATGAATGTGACATATATAATATATGATATACATATATTATAAAGTTCCTTCGTTCTTTCCATCTCTTCTTTTATTAATTCTTCATTCTACTACCTCTTTTTTCTGATCGAGGACTGCGAGTGCTTCTTTTGCACCGAATCTATGGTGTGCTCAATTTGTATTCAATTTTCATCTTCTTTCTGTAATGTAAATCCTTTTTTTTTCTCTTTTTCATGTAGTAGAAGAGAATGGTTCTAGTTGAATTTGAGATTATGTCATACACATGTGGTTATTTATTTACCTTTGATTTCAAATATAACCTAATTCAAAATAAGTATACGACAGTTTAACATGTTAGGAAGTTCACAAATATTCAATCATTATTACTAGATTAAAAATACACTGTTTAGTTTAAAATACTCGTTGATCAGAGTGCACAACCAAATTTACGAAGATTCACTATACAAAAAATGTATTTCTAAATATTTACTAAACAAAATCAAATTTCTGATCTTAGATTATTAATTTTTGTTTTTTCTTATTATCTATTTTATATTGTGATCACTAGAGTGAAATTTAAAGGAACATTTACGCTCACGGACATAATTTCGACATATATTTGAGAAATTATTGCTTGTAAGAAGTAGTATTTTTTAACTAAGAAAATTGATTGGCGATTTGAAGAAAACAAATTGATCGTTGAACAATATTTAATATATTTTATTAAATGTATTCAATTTTTTTAATAAAACAATTAATTTTGGCCAAATAAATTATTTTGATTTCCATGATTGTATATTTCTTCGAAAATAATTGTGCTTAAAATGTAATCAAACACCAAATATTGACATTTCTTTCGATAAACTTATCCACCATTTGTCAATCACTAACCCTTTTTGTGGTAGAGCCAAGCCAATCAATCCTTTAATTTAGAGTTTAAAATATTTTATAATTTCGTAGACTAAGCTCAGTGAAATTCAATTTCATATATTAGTTATATTTGTAGTCAATGTTTTGAAATACTTTTTTCATACAAACTCCTAATTTTATTTTTTATTTCCATTTTTAATTTATTTTTCCAAATTTCCGTACATGTAACTAAGAATAGTTAACCACATAAATCAAAAAGAAAGAAACAAGAATAATTCAGAAAAAAAAAATTGAAACATAAATTTATATCAATTAATGATTCTTAATCAACGTGTCATAAATTTAAAATACTATTGTTTTGAAACGAAGAAATAATTAAATTACATATTATGTTAAAATAAAATAAAAAAAGTTTTAGTCTCCTTCTGAATAAAGAAAAATTCTTTTCCCATAGGGACGTGACCTATTGGAGATTAAGAAATTGAATAAATAAATAAATAGCCATTCCAATTAGACTAATTGTCTTTGACTATTCCATCGCCCAAGCAAACATTATTTTTCGTTCATATATTTATCCCAGCCGAAAATAGCGTTGTGAAGTTTGAGCAGTAACTAATAACTGAAAGAAAATACTTTGAGATTTATTATACCAATCAAATTAACCTCATTTTTTTCAAATAAGATTCCTGTTTGAATCTTACACATGAAGGAAAAGTCACATTGAAGACACAACAAAAGCACGTTATTAAGTAAAAACCGAAACCTGATTATCCTGAAGTTTTATAAACCTGGAACATATATAATATAATATTTTTGAGTTTATCCGTATTCTGAGTCGGTGTGTGACGGTGCGCACTGTTGGTTAAGTTTCGTTGAAGCTTCTCTTAATCATTTTTGATATCCCTCTATAACTATAATTAGCTAAAACATATACACAGTACTTAACTCCGTATTAGTCAAGAAAGAACATCAGAATTGAAACCCCGATGCGTACATTAATAAAATCGAAAAAAGGGAACGTGACTTGGACTTTTGGCGTATAATAAGGATTGTTCTGTACTATGTGTTTCGATTACGACGTTATATTAGTTTTAATTTTTGTATGGTGGATACGAACCAACCTCTGAAGAGCAACTTGGCTTTGTTGAACTCAACTTGGTGCGTAAAAAACGTCAAGTTGCAAATCTTTGCCTCCTTCGTAATATTCTTTTTTTTTTGTTAGTATTATTATTATTATATATGATTATAAAAACGTGAGCTGTAAGGTGGAAACTATCGTTGCAATGGCAAGTTGGGTTGCAAGTGGGTTTCATAATTTGTTTATTCATAACTTTAGTTTGTCTGTACTTTACAATTATAAGAGAAATGTCCCATTGGGTCGTTTTACAGCACAACATTTTTCTTCCATCTCTTAATCCGATTAACCTCGTTAATCCCAAAGAAATATTCCTATCTCTCTGTGTGGTTGGAGAGTCACTTTTTCAAGGGTTGTTGCTCTTCTTGCTTTCCAATGTCACAATTCTTTAGAAATTATGAGATTAAACTTGAGACATTTAATTAATTCATAGTATTTTGAAAATTTATTCACCTCATTTATTATTTCACTACACTTACTGCGTCTCATATTATTTAGAAGTCGAGATCAAATACAATTTAAATTGTCATTATTTCTTCATTTTTGGAAAATCTTTTAAGGACAAATCTTATATTTAGTCAAAACATTTTTTCTTCTTTTTTTAGATTATAAAATTCTTCACCATCATTTAGAATAACAAAAACGACAAACTTTCAAAAAGTCCCCAACGAAACTCTTCTAATGAAAGATGTGAGTAAAGGGTCTAATAATATTTCTTTAACATCACTATTTGTAGTAATCATGAGTAATTCTAAAATAATGTAAAACTGAGTTAATCATGAAATGAAACTAAAGCAATCAATTTAAGTTAAATTAAAAATCTGTTTTGAATTTGTTTTGGTTTAAAGTAATAGTAAATTCAAGTTAGATTATTTAAAGTGTCTAAAGATGTGGACTCTTCTATTTATATCTTCTATTTATATATGAGTTGCATATTACAGTTTATTAAGAGAAAACTAAAATTTAATCCTTTCTATTATAGTTTAAATAATATAATTTACTTTTTTAAATACTTCCAAAATTATCTTTGATACGGTTTTATAGATTCAGTTACTAAAGTTCTCAATACAACCGACCATTGACATGCTATACAAGACTTAATCAGATATTTCCATATCACTAATTAATATAATGCATAATAATTAACCATGTATTTTATTATTTAATTATCGTTAATTTGTTAATCTTATAACACTAAAGTTTTTGCTTATGTATTTTACCATCATAAGATATTGTACATTCTGTTAAATGTACAACAAAGTGTTTGCATACCCTATAAGTAAGGTAAATATCATCCGTTCATTGCTCACAAGATGATAAAATGTGTAAAATTGAGAAGAAAAATAAAATAAAATAGAAGAATATCTAAAAGGTATAAACATGACGGAAGAATGAATAAAAATTAGTTGATAGTAAAATTTATGAATAATAACTATTGAGTGGTGTAAATTTTTGTGTTATATACGAAATATAACTGCCATATAATATCTTATAAATTTAAATCAGTATTCGGTCACTAGACCTCGTCTTTTCTTATAGTTTTAATGTGACATTTAGTTATGACAACAATCTTAAGTTATTGTTTTGCTACATATTTTAATTTGTTTCATTTTGGAGGTGAAAATATCTTCTAATATTCACAATTGTTGGAATTAGAATGTGTGACAAAGAATACGATATTTTTTCTTTTACAAATTAAAAATCTTTAAAATATATTACATTGAGGGGAGAGTGATGAGATCACGAACACATGACCAACAATTTCTTCTAAGATTTCTTATCTTTAGACTTTGTTTTGCACCACAATAAAAAAAAATGCATGACAAGAATTGTCGTGTGTAACAGAGTACCATGAACCAATTTTTGTGTTCATTATCAACCACATGTTTTACCTACGTCGATATTTTTAGTAATTACATACGGGTGCTATGAACAAAGATTAAAGAGAGATTACAATTTTGTTTTGAAACATGCATAAATTACTGATAATGTTTTTTTTTTAAGGCTTAAATACCTTTTTGGTTCTCATTTTCGTAGTGTTTGTTGCGGATGGTCCTCATTTTCACATTATGTTTAAAATGGTCCTCATTTTTTATTGAATGTTTAGAATGATCCTCATTTTCGCAATTTGTGTTTTATTTGGTCCTTTTCTGTAACGCCGTTTAAATCATTAACGGAACATTGTACATGTGGAACGGTTTGTATTAGGGTGTGTTACGTGTACTGTACAGGTGGCTAATTAACGTTAATTTTTTAATTTAGGGGAAATTTTGCAATTAGGAAAATTTCTTTATCTTCGTCTTTCTTGAGTTCAGATTTGCCAAGGAAGCAGCTAATACTTGTCATTTCATCATTAGATTGCAGTTGCACTCTTCATTTCAATTTTCTAGTTAATCATCAACAAGGTAAGTGGGTTCAGGGTTTTCTGGGTTGTGTTTGCTCGTGGGTTAGGGTTTTCGTAATTCTATTTTTGGGTTTGTTTGTCTTTCGATTGTTGTGATGTTCTGCATGGTTTCTAAATTACTTCCATGATTTTGTGTAGTTTGTGTCTGTAGGTGGGGTTCAGTGGGGTATTATTTTAGTTGGTTTGTTTGTCGGTTGTCGATGTTGGTGTAATGGTTCCCATTATTTTATTTGTAATTGATTGTAGCAGTGGTCCCCCATTGCGTTAAAGTAGGCTTAATAATACATCTTTTTATCTGTTTAATTTACTTTAGGGCAATGAGTGATGATAGTTTCAATGTTATTGTCCACCACGGTGGTGAAGTAGAGACCCATGAAGAGGCTGTTGAAGTAGAGATTGGGGATGCCAATGGTCTGAATAGTGATGTTGAAGTGGAAGGTGAAATTGAAGTGGAAACTATGCCTGAAACTGTTGAGAATGCACCAACTGCTGAAACTCAAACAACTCAACCACCAAGGAATGAAGTGGAGAGTCAAGCAACATCACTACCAACACCAGAAGAACCATTTCAGCAGTTTAAGATGAAATTACAGATTAGGAGGAGGCCATGATAGCAGCTACAAACGTCTTAGTTATTTTTTAGAATTTCTGATGTAGAATTCATTATTGATGTACTGCATTTTGACTTTCCTTAAACTTCGTTTAGTTTCACTTTTGCCAAACATTGATGTAGTGCATTTTGATGAGGATGAATTAATGTTATGAATTTAACTTCTTCCAGATATCAATTTAATTTTTCCCAAACTTAAATTAATTTCACTTACTTCAATGCTCAGATTAAGATGTCATTTTGAACATGTTGGGACTAATATCAACATAATCAAACTAATTCATTTCTTCATCTAACAATAGTACAAAATAGATTAGACTTTAAAAGATTACACACAATAGCAGTACGAATAATACAATAACAACTCAAGTGAACCCTATTACTAATTGCAGCCTCTTTCCAGCAACCTTCAATGACTTCTCCAAATCATTAATCTGCCTCATTTGTGTCATGATGATGACATCCTTTTCATCAACACCACCATTTGAAAAAGTTGCAGCCCACATTATTGGAACCACCACTCTGTAAATCAATAAACTAAAAATTAAAACCAATTTATTATTAACACAAAAATAAAAATAGATTGTATCCAAAATTTTCTACCAATAGAGTTCTTGTCATCCTCAAAGCAGTCATCTCTCTGCAACTACAAATCGGAGTTAATTCGTTTCTCGTTGAACCACCAATAGTGCACGAAGTGATACAATACGGTTGTCTCCAACGATTACAACCAGAGGTAAAGGAAGAAGATTGGGACCGTAACATACCTATATAATGGGATTGCCGGAAGAAGAAGATTGCAGCAATACCAATTGGGAATGGAGGAACAAGATTGCCAAAACTCACCAACTGTCCAAACATTCCCTACCAAAATCCTAGTTCACTTATTTATCCCCAAATATCTAATTAAGCCACCTGTATAGTACAATACACCCTAATACAAATCGTGCCACATGTACAATGCTCCGTTAATGATTTAAACGGCGTTACAGAAAAGGACCAAATAAAGCACGAATTGCGAAAATGAGAACCATTCTAAACATTCGGTAAAAATGAGGACCATTTAAAACATTCGGTAAAAATGAAGAACATTTTAAACATTTTGTGAAAATGAGGACCATTCGCAACAAACACTACGAAAATGAGGATAAAAAAATATTTAAACCTTTTTTTTAAATACTTTTTTCTGTTTTATAGCATGTGGCTGATGTCACTAAAAGCTACATGATATCATTGTGTACTACAAAAACATTTATTAGCCGCATTTTCTTTTTGAAAAATTTCGGCAGAAATTATGTCAAACATCTTCTACAGGAAATACCCGTGACTTTTTTATGAAAATTTTTCCACTTGTAAGATTATATTATCAAAAATTTCAAAATTCAAAGAAAAATGTTAGTTATAGTTTTGTTCTTGGAAATAAAATTCACAAAAAAATGATTAGAAATTATATACAAATTATTTATTAGAGATTTTCTTATAAATATAAATTTGTACATTGTACTAAGCGAAAAACAATCAAGTTAATGTTATTAAATATCAACTGTTAGTATACTTGCAAGGCATGGTTGAAATAATTAACATAAAAAGCATTTAAATTACATTCGCAATTACAACATCATGGTTCATAATTGCACAGGACACTATAAAAGTGAAATGAGATATTCGGATATCACACATGTAAAGAATACCAATTTTAAAAACACTATAACCAACCTTTCCTACCACAATTTCAATCAAAGGAAAGATTTATGTATAGAGAATACCATATCTCAACAATTCCTTACCAAACCAATATTCAAAATCTTATTTTTGGTAAGTGTTTCAAGGATTTGTAATAATAGAGGACGAGTTAGAATAGATTCAACTAGTAAGTCATTTTAGTTATACGGGTTGAGAGGTTGAAGTTTCAATGATGACTTTTTTTTTTTTTAGAATTGGATCGATCTGAATTCAATGAATTTGTTTTTTATATTTGAATGGATATAAATTCGGCTTAGTTAATCTACATGTTAAAGAAGTTCATACAAAATTATGATAAATTGATTTATAACTTATAATAAATAATTTTTTATTATTTTTATTATTAGTTTTTCATCACTTTTTATTTATTATTTTCAATTATGTGGGACAATAATTTCTTTTTCTTTTTTTAAATAAGATTATATCAAACAACATCATAAACTTTGACATCTCAACTATACTAACACCTCAAAGTCTATCATTCATTTGGTATTACATGAAATTTTTTAAAAAATAAATAAATAAAATACAAAGATGGAGGACCACATCAAATACATGATAAAATTTATACTGCATGAAGCATAGACAAATTATACCTGTTACAAAAAAAATTAAATAAATACATAAAAATAAAATATTAAACCACTTATAGTGTTCTTTATGAATGAAAGCTAAATTAGTTAACTTATCAGCCCAATAATTTCATTTACAAAAGATATGAGAAACTTTAAATTACATAGAAATACAAACATTCAATCATCTTTCTCTAAGACTCCAACACTTACATAATCTCCCTCTAATACTCCAAACCACCTTTGATAAAAAATGTTAAAATAGTTGGATTGCAATTTCTCAAGATATGTTAAATTAAGCACTCCAAGAAATGTAATTAGTAACTTCATCTCCCTCTAACAGTCGAATAAACCATATGTTGATCTAAAAAAGGGTGAAATAAATAAATAATTTAATTATTTTAATATAAATAAACAAGTTAAATCAATTCACTCTAAATAAATAAAATAAATTGCGAGAAAAAAACACACTTAACCTAATCGAATTTGAATTACAAAATTTTTTACTTTTCTGAAAAAGATTTCTGACGGTAATTTTTTTTTTCCGACTTTGGTGAAATAATTAATTTCTCACCAAATTAAAGTTTATTAACTATTTGCATATGAAGCTCACTAATTAATATACATTTGACATTTATAAGAAAAATTATCCTTGAATTAAATGTCATTTTTAATTTTAAAATTAACATTTATTAATAAAATTAAACCAAAGAGAAATTAGCAGTATATTATTTTCTTGCCTATAAGTGTCATATTGACATTATTATACAAATAAGTATGTTGTCACAAATGCATTTTCAAATTTAGATATTATTTGAAATAAAATAAAAAATGGAGTTTATTAAAATATAATATAATATAATAAAATATGAAATACTATTTTATTTATAAACAAATATTATAAATATGAAAAAGTTCAGTCCCATCCTTTCCCCCCTTGTGTGTTATGTGTTTGTTCCCCCGAGACACTAATGTGCCAAAAAGAGTGAAGAGGCCATTCTTATCCCATTTTGTTGGGTATTTGTTTCTCTTTGTTTCCCACTAAACACTACCTTTTCACTTCAACTTACACTTTTCCATGGACATGTTTAAATAAAAAAAAAGTTAACAATTTCATGTCCACTATTTATTAAATGAATAAAATGTAACTTTATATTTGCTATAAAAATGTTGATATGTGGGAAAATATACATTTTTTAGAATAACCAATGTTATTTAAGAATTTTCATTCAAACTTAAATTTTAAAAATTAACATCATAATCATGCACCTCCTTTTGGCCATGTGTTGTGTTGTTTTTGTTCATGCATAAACAGTTACATGATATTGACTTGTTCATCTTCCCCACAGTTATTTACTTTTTATTTCTTAGATAAAAATATACTTTTGATAGTGGGTCTTGCATAAAAAATAATTATTACAAAAAATTTAATGTTATTAATTTTATTTGAATTCAGTTAATAGTTAAAATATTTAAATATATTTTTAGTATTTAGTAATTATTACATATATTTGTTAAAAAATATTATAATGCTATTAACCATATTGAAGGAATGTATACTCTTTTCTTTATAAATTTGAAATTATAAGTATTTTTTAATTAGTTACGTAATAACAATAATTTTCAAATAATAAACATATATAACAATGATTAGAAACTAAATACAAATTAATGAAGTAAAAAAATTTACACTAAAATTGTAAAGCTTTTTTATTAAACTAAAAACAAAACATGCCAATATTTATTATATTTAATCGACTGTTTTTTTATATATATTTTTAAAATCTTATTCAGCAAAAGAGAATTTTCCTATTGTGTATCTGCACGAACAAAATTATTTTTAACTAAATTGTAATTTTGATCCTTTCTTAATTAATGATTCACGATTCTGATTTTTTTAATTTTAGTTTATAAATTTTAAAATATATGAAATCTAGTATAATTCTTACATGTGATTTTTATTTCATATTTGAATTAATAAAATTAATTGTACGGTGTCTTAAAATAAATATGTTATGTCGAGAACACAATTAGACTAATGTTAAAAACTAAAACATATATAAAATTGAAAATTAAATTTAAATTTTGTATTTTTAAAATTCAAAAAATAAAATCACATCATATCATTGTAGGGGAGAAGAAGGAACTAAAATGCATAGAACGGGTAGAATAGGTAAGAGGGGAAGGCTTTGAATAAATATCATATCATGGGCTTAAAATAGTTTTTGTTTTTTAAGGAATAACAGCATGAACGAGCCCAAACTTAGGCTGGAATTTATCTTGGGCCTAATCATAGTTTGTTCACATTACACAAGAACACGTCTTGTAAAATTCATGATCCAGGGTTCTTTTATTATAAGCAAAAAAGAGTGTAAAAGAAATATTCAATTACACATAGTAGAACGGCCCACTTAAAAGTGAATAATTTGAAAGCTGAAATCAGGCCCAATATTTAGCATAATTTTATATGATTGAGGCTCATCATTTTCTCTCATTCTAGTGCTTCAAAAAAGGAATGAAAGGAGTTCTCTTTATTTTATTTTTTTTTGTCATATTTTATAAACAATGATTAATACTATATATAAAATCCATTTTTCATTTCTTTGATTATGTCTTTCAAATTTCATTTGAAGTGTAAAATATAAAGAAAGACATGAAAGAATGAAAAAATATCTCTTATATTTGAAATGTTTTCAGGGATAAAATAACTTGGCAAACAAAAGCTCATTCCAAGTATCTTGAAGGCCAGGTAAACACCAATGTACACAATCAGCATAACTAACTGGGTTAGCTAATTGCTCTGGAGTCAATGGACTCCATTGTTTCTTATATATTGAAGTGTGTGCATCTCTACGATAACTTGACAATTGTGTGATGTTCAAAAATGTAATAGGCACTTTAGATTTGCTAAACACTTCTCCAATTACTTCCATTATACTCTTTCTGCAATCTGAGCCCCAATAGTTTGGATCATCAATTAAACTTGTTTCATTGTAACAATTTCCTCCTTCTTCATCTCCCCAATCTATGCTCCTGTCATTTATTTGCAAAACATCATGTTATTTACATGTTTAAATTTCGTTCAGAGGTAACAATAATACTAAAAATAATACTCACTTTCCATGGGAAGGTGACATGCTTGTGAAGAACACTCTAGTTTTCTTTGGATCCATGTTCAACCTAACCCATCTAAGCATACTTTTCATAGCCATACGATATGCCTCTTCTGTTGAGAGCTCAACAATATCTTTTACTTCATCATCGAAAGATCCAAGTCTGAAGATTACACGAACAAATAAAGTATTATTCTAAAACTTCATAAAAAAAAGATTGTTTGAATAGAGCAAAAAAACTTACAGTACTTTCATCTTCAAGCCAGTCATCCACCAAAGATAGGTGTTGAATACTACAATGTCAACACCTTTCCAATTCTTACCATGCTTATTGATCGAACCTTTTCTAACAATCCTATCAGATATTCTGTGAATGACTGCATTGTCTGAGTTTGATTCAAGAAGAAAAGGTGCCCAATAAAACTCAATTGTGGCATTGTATTCCTAATTGAACACACAAAATCAATAAAAAGAAATAAGAGGCATGAATATAAAACTAGAATTAGAAATATTTCAAAGTGTTCAAGTTTAAGTGTGTTTTACCTTTGCAGTGAACACTGTAAGTGAATCAAAGGTTTCCATTGATTTTTCATCCTCAGGAATGAGTTTATGGAGAAGACACACGAAAGAGACATATTGACCACGATTAAGAGAATCACCAACAAACATCATCCTTTTCCCTCGAAGTGTTTCGAGCACCAAACTAGCATTGAATCTACAATAAATTTGGGTTCAATCATTTAGTAAAATAAATGAAATTTAATTCTCAACTTGTCTTCAATGAAACATATGAATCATTAATTTGTTTGTATATTCATGACTTAAAAACACAAAAGAAAAAAAAAAGAGCTTACTTAGGAAGATCACAATGATGGGGCTGCCATCTCCAGTGTTGATAATCCTTGTCGGGTCGTCCATGTTCTTGGCAAGTTAATTGTGGTTGAATGTATGGACATTCTGATTCCTCGTACAATGGTCGATTCAACTCATCTCGAACCCAACTTCCACTGAAGATGTCACATCCTTCCTCTGTTTTTCCCACCGCAAATGGCACCTTATGTTGTTTCACTCTTTCTTTTTTTCATAATTGAAAAAAAAAAAAACAATCATATACGTTACTTCAATTATTAAGCTATATAAAAGTAAAATCGAAACTAGAGAGGTTAAAATGGATTTCAAGTCGTGAACTAAACCGATTCATCACGGGTTTGAGCGGGATTGGGTTGAGAAAATTTATTTTTTAAAAGTGGATTGAACTCAACCCGGCTCACTTAGCCCACGGGTTAAACAGGTCTGAACTGGGTTGAGGGTGGGTTGACCCACTTAACCCACCAATATTTTCTTACAATGTTTTTTTTAATAATTATTTATTACTCCTAATTATATTGGTTCACAATTTCATGTTTTTAAATGTTAGAATGTTGCTCAATAATATTTGAATAGTTTGAATGTTTACTTAATTTTATTGTCAAGTTATATACATTGATACTTTCATCTTTAACTCTAATCTTTATAGTAAATTACTCAAGAAACCGTCTTCTAAACAATTTATTCTAAATTAGTATGAATTAGTATGACAAAAATGTGTAGTTTTTTATTTATATTTTTTTGAATAGCATGACAGAAAATGTATAATATTAGCCATGTTTTCTTGAACTATATGGACACTTTCTTCGAAACAATTCATCATATATTAGTGGTGAGCATAATGAAGAGATTGGTTCTTGATTTTATTGTGAATATCATCTCATGGATTGCTTAAAAAAATATTTAAATATTTGAATACTTAAAAATAAATATATAAATAAATTTTTTTATGTGTGTTAGTGAGCCAACCCACTTAACACCAATCCATGGTGGATTGAGTTGGGTTACAAAATTTCTGACTCACCATAAGATGAGTCAGATTGGATTCATTCATTTACAACCCAGCTTATGGTGAGCCAATCAGTATGAACTGGATTGACTCACTTTAACATGTCTAATCAAAATCGATTTAAAGATACATAACATTTTTTTTTTTTGTAAATTTAATGCAAACTTTAACATATAAATTGAAAAATAAATATTCGTGTTTCCGTAAATACTTTATTTAATATTATTATTTAAAAATATCCTTACTTATAAATCTATAAATAGGTAGAAAGTTCCCATGATTTCAATTATTGATTTCATGAAATAAATAAAAAAACAAACAAACTCATACTAACATTCTTAATGAATGCAAGATTAGGTATAAATTTTAAAATATATAATTTTTAATAAATTAAGCATAAATGACCTAGTATTTCAAAAGTATCATAAAAGTATTAATTATTAGTTTGTAAAAATATTTTCCGATTACTTTTGTAATATATACTATTTTATTATGTTTGTCCTTTTTAAATAAAGTCTCAATTTTTTTATTTCTATATAAAACTAATTTTACTAATTTAGTATTTTCCTCGGTCTTTAGTTTTAAATCACGATATAACCTATAAAAGATAAAATATTGTGTCCTAATGCATATCACCGGACATCATACATATGTTAATAAAATTTTATATTACAAAAAGAAAACATCAAAAGAAAATAGAGACTAAAATGAATATATCGAAAAACCATTAATATAATTAAGTCTTATCATTGAAAAACCATTAATATAAAGCTAATTCAGTTTATTTATGATCAAATTTCCATACACTGATTATATAAAATATTTAAGTTGTCAAGATTATCTAAAGCCAAATAATTAATCTATTATTAAAAAATATCTTATTTTATAAATATCATTAATCCAATAAATGACTCACTATAAAAAAGCACAACTTCTATGAATATTTAAATTGTAAATTTTGATAATTAAAAATATTTATAAATACAATTTCTGATAATTAAATCAACTTTCATATATATCGAAAACAGTTTGAATTGACATTAACAGAGGAAGTTTGGAGATATGTTCAGGAACTTTTTCACTAAACATTCCTCTCGATTTAAACATCAAACAAACACATATAAAAGAAAGAAAAAATCTGTCCAATATTCTATGAACTAAATTTGCGATGAAACATCAAAAAGTGAAGAAAAAAAAAGTGTGAAGAACTCACGAGTTGTGGAGGAGAGTTTGTCGGAATAAGAGTAGCTTTGGAGGTGTTCGTCGAAGACACACATGAAGTCTTGGCCATAGAGAATGGCAACGAAGAGAATGAAAGCTATGAGTGTGAAGAGATATGGAGAGAGACGACCCTTTCCTCTCAGAAGGGAAGAAGAAGCTGATAATGGTGCCTTCATCTGTAACCAACACCTTCACCACACTCAACCTAAATCTCTTTCTTTCGATGTTTTTTACGTTAATATAGCCAACGATTTTTTCTTTCCCTGAACAACATCACAACAGAAAACTAAGAAAACATAAAAGGGGAAATGTGTGAACGAAGGAACCTGAATTTGTGTCTTATATATATATATATATATATATATATATACAGATTAGTACAAAGGTTGTATATTTGTTGTTAATGATTAAGTGTCCGTATCATGCAGAATAAAAAATGTTATTTGTACAACTGATGATTTTACGTAAAAGAGAAAGATTAAACTCAAATTATAGTTACAAAGTAATACTAAACTTAAGAAATTAGATTATTTTAATATCATGAGTCAACATAATAGAATGCAAGTAGAAATTAGTAAATATATAATTGAGAGATATGAAATTTGTGAATCAAAAGACTCAAATGTTGACTAAATATAAGTCATTATAAATTTTACCTTAAAAGTAGGTTTTGTATAATTATGTTAGATTTAATGTTGATTTCTTAAGTGAGATTATTTAATTAATTATCATGTTGCTTGCTATTAAGCTTTTATTAAATGAGTCTATATTTTCTTGTTGAAATTTTGATGTTGTCTTTGTTGACCATTTAAAATATCTTGATATTGATATTTTAAAATTCTTTATAACATCTTTTAAAACATCGAAATAAGTGTTCTTTAATATATTTTGAATGTACAATAAAAAAAATTCAACTGAAATTTTAAATTTTTATCACATTATTATTGTGTTGTCTTTTGTTTTTGATCGATAATTAAAAACACACTATATTAATATTTTAAAAATAATTTTAATATATTTTAAAATTTTAGTGACTATTAATATATTTTAATGACACACGGAAGAAACGTGTCAAAAGTTATATATATATTTTTTTCTTAAAATTAATACACAATTATAGGATAGTAAATTATACTTTAATAGTGTCCCAGTAGTAGGTGAAAGCTATACCACACCACATGGCAATACTGTAATAGGGTGATTGCGACGACTTGTTCATTTTCTTTCCAACCGATAGTGGAAAAAAATATGTTTTGTTAATATTAAATTCTTTTACTTCCTAAATTAGAAGCATCATTAATGATTCTTGTATACTAAAATTAAATAAATCCGTGACCATGATTTTACTCCATCTTCTATCTGATTTTGCTTTGCTTTGAAGGAGGTTAAGTCCAATTTATTATGATAAAAGCTGATTGCCATATTTTGACGCTAATTTTATACATAAATCAGGACATTGACATTAATTCCAAACTTTATAAGATTAAGGAATAAAAATCTTTAATGTCATTGAGGAAAAAAAGAGATTGGCTTATTTTGAAGGTGTGAGAGAAAAATAAAGAAAAAACAGATAAATTTATAGATGTGACAAATGGTGTAACAAGAAACAAAAATAGATAATATAAATTAAGAAACATTTGAAAAAATATATGGTGGGTTGTGTGGGATCCATGTGGTGCAAAAGTGAGAAGAGACTAAGTTTGGAGATTGTAAACATTGCTTGCCTTCAAAGCTAAGGGCGCATGGAAGATTGAAAATTATACCCTCTTCACTTCATTTTTCTACATAAAATGATTGTACCCAATTACACACACACAAAAAAAAAGTACAAAATATGCTTTTTCTTTTTGTTTATTAATTTGGTTTTGGACATTATGGGTGGAGTGTGTGTGATTAGGTATATATTAGGTCACATTTTACAATCATTTGGAACTTGCTTGCGTCGTCGCTCTCATTCTCACCAAAACAAAGAAATTTCGAAGTTGCAGGTACACATTATGGACCTGCCTTCATTTGTTGGACATTAAGAAAAGATTTAGAACGATGGATCACCTAAGCACAAAAGAAAAGCAAAGTACAACAGGAAAATGGATGTAACCTGTATCATTGATTAAATATTTTTTTACTACTTGAACTTTAATACATAATTAAAATTTATTTTCATACGAAATTTTGATATATTTTAATCTCCAAATTTTAAATAATACATAAATTTAATTTTTTTAATCAAAATATGTTAGTATTTTTTTACATATCAAATATATTTCATATTAACGTTTGAATTGTTTACGTTGTTTGATATATTTTTATTTTAGTATCGATAAAAAATATGAAATCAAACAAATTTAATTTAATTAGGTTAAAAAAATTATATTCGTTCACTTTTTTCAATTTACAATTTAGGAACCAAAATAAACTAAAATTTTAAATAAAAACATATTTTAATTTCACGTTAAAGTTTAAAAATTGAAAACATATTTAATCGTAATTATTGTAATTAAGAAGTTAATACGTAAGTGTCTGTAATATTTTTAATATATACTTGTTTATACATGATCGATGTTTGAGTAAGAATCAATATTTAAAATAAAACATACTTTAATAGTTTTGGAACTAATGGCATGAATTATTTTAGCAAGTTATTAATATCTTATTTTAGTTTATCTGCTAATGTTTTATGCTACGCTATTTGAACGTGGATCCATTATCTAAGAGGGATATTAAGACATTGGCATTGTTGGACAACATTATCTTTCAAAAGTGCAATTACTAAACCTTTTTTACTTTCTTTAGAATGTTGATAGGCTAGAAGACATTATACGTTTGTTTTTATTTTAGGATGTATGCTTAGAATACTTTTATGTGTTTGCTTTCGAATTATGGAAAGTAAAATAAAGAAAATGAACATATTTTTCAAAATCACGTTTTATATGACCAATGCAAAATGTTCCAATTTTGACATGTAATTACCTTTACGATATGAAATATTGATCACTTTGAAACATGAAACATTTAAACATTTAGACATTTAAACTCTATAATGGTTTTGTCTTTAAAAAATATCTCAAAAGATGAAAGGAGACAGAAGTATTTAAACTTTGTTTGATCTCAACTTTTTAAGCGATGTAAAATTTATTGGGTGTATCTGAACACAAAATATAACTTTCAAATCAGTTTAATACTCAATGTAAGGAATTTTCACATTTTATATAATCTATATCTTAATCGGCAGTGAAAAATGATTTCAATATATGTAAGTTTTTTTTTTTTTTTTTGCAATTTAAGT
>Ga0214544_1002145_pt1 | contig 41626 bp, 14 predicted proteins | sample CNSS3metaG_FD_160074 | JGI IMG/M metagenome (GOLD analysis project Ga0214544, IMG submission 160074) | Root nodule microbial communities from cowpea collected in UCLA plant growth center, Los Angeles, California, USA - CNSS3 | ecosystem: Host-associated > Plants > Roots > Nodule | place: USA...
CTGTTTTAGCGACTCTCAACACAACGTTCTCCCCACAAAAGCAAAGAGGACATTCACCCAACACCCTATACGAACCACCAGTGGAGGACACACTTTGCTTCTGCGAACCCCACGAAGAGCACGAACAACCTTCACTACGAGACATTGCAAATTCACCAAAAATTACCTCTTCCAATCAAGAACGAAGACCAAAATGATTGAACAAAGAAGAGAAGAGGAAGAACTGCAGAGGAAGAACCCCACCACAATGATAACGAAAACCCAATTCTACAATTAGGGCACAACACAATCTGATTTTTAAATATACCACACCACGTCACTGTACAATTATTTTTTCAGCCACAACTGCTCTTTAAATTGACACGTATCCGTTCACAAATGCCACATCATCTCATTTTTAACGCTGTTTCTCACAATTTAACGGTATGGACCCAATTGATGCACTTAAACGTATTTGGGTACGCAATTGATACTTTTCTAAAAGCGGATACCAATTTGACACTCTAGTACCAAACTGGGTACCTTGCGATTAATTAAACCTAAATGTTTTGGTTCTCATGAAATTTTATTTGATATTCTAATCTAAAATGTAGACAATTATAATTTATTTCAAAATATTGGAAGAAACAATCATCCTCTTGATATTGAATATTTGATAATATTATGTTTTCTTTACCGTAATTTTTATTCCTTTATAAAAATTAATATTGAAGTAGTTAGAACACGGGTACGGGTATGGGTACGAGATTATACCCGTTACCTGGTGGGGATGGAGATGAGACAAAAGTTTGATACCCGTTGGGTTTGGGTATGGGGATGGGGATTAATTTTTTCTACGGGGATGGGTATGGGATAGCGAAACCCGTCCCCGCCCTGTCCCGTTGCCATCCCTACTTTGAACCCGTGTTTTGTTATTCATGACTTTTATTATTAAATTTTAATATAAATATTGTAAGTTATTTTTTAATTACAAATATCAATATAATATTTATATAAATAATACATTTTGTCTTAAGAGAGATACAATATTTCTGTATTTAAAAAAAAAAGATTGAGACTAAATTGAAACAAATAGACATATATGGAAACAAATATATAGTTGGTATATAGTTGTTGTTAAACAGATATACATATGTGAAACTAAATTGAAATCAAGACAATGATATTTGGTAGGGACACTCACACGTGATAAAACCTTGTCACACGTAACACTGACAATGCCACGTGTCACACCAAGGATCTGACATGTGAAAAAGAAAATAAAAAAAAAAAGACCTAATTGAGACAAAATTGAAACTTTTTTAAAAATAGGTACCAAACTAAAACTTTCGAACAAAAGTAAGTATAAACATTTAACTTATGTATATTATGATAGTAGAATTATTATAAAAATTATCATATATCGAAAGAAATATAATAACAATAATCATATATAAAATATTATTTATTTTTTGAGTTATCGGATATAATTTTGTCTTTAAAGTAACTTAACGATAGAGAATATACTTTTAATTTATTTATATTCTTGATTCTTAAATATTTTCGAGCATACTAAAATAAATCATCAAATGAAACCCTCTTTTCTTGTATTTACAAACAAGATCAACATTTCAACATTAAATTTATTATAACAATATAGTCAAGTATTGTGAACTTTTGACGCTTGATATTCATGACATAATTTTATTTTTAAAAAAAAAATATATATATATATATATATATATATATATATATATATAAATTATCCCATTTTCACGGATATAAGATCTATTAAAAGTCCCAAATTAAAGTTTGAGGAAAAGAAAAACTTGTTACTCTTTTTTTTTTTTCAAATATTCCACGCATAGTATGCTATGATCAATAATAAATAAAGTAAATCTAATAAAATTTAATATTATTTCCAAATTATTCTTTTACAAAAATACTTTATATGACAACATATAATCAACAAAAAATAATATAATTCATATTATTAAAAAAACAAAAATCTCTAAAAATATATGGGGTCAAATATATCAACTTCACTTTACAGTAAGAAAAGATAAACCCATAGTCGCTTTTATAATTTACATCAAGCTAATTATACTTTTATATATTCATTTATTAATTTTATATATTCATTTATTAACTTAAATGTTAAAACATTTATAATTATATTTTAAACAAGGTCATTTAAACATCAATGTAAACTTGATATATCTGCAATGCAATGCATTTTAATAATATATTTACAATATAAATTAGTTTAAAGTTTTCTAAAGGCATTAATTTCAATTTCTACTCAAAATTAAAAGACAAAAACACGTTTAATCCTTAATAAAATCCTTAATAAAATCGATTGCATATATCTGCAATGCATTTATAATATATTGCATATATTTTACTGTAGTGTTCTGATTTTGTTTTGTAGAGTGGTACCAAACATACATGGAAAACATTTATTTTTACACCACAGTGCTAATCACTGTTCTCATAAACTTAGAAGTGTTCACTCGTTCTATTTATTTTAAAATATAATACTAAAACATGTGCTTTCACAAGTGCATATTCATATTTATAATATATTAATATATAATATTATAATTTTTTGTTTTATAATTTTATTTTAATTAATTATAAAATAGAAAAATAATACTATTTAATATATATATATATATATATATTATAACTTTATAAAAATGGTATAAAAATTATATAACTATTATTTTTAAAATAATAATTTATACAGTTATTTTAAAATAATTTATTTATTAAATAAATAGGTATTTTTTTGTTAAAATATAAACATCTTCAATTAAAAATAAAAAAGTTACCAAATTATTCTTAAACAATAATTATCGGTATATCTTAAAGTCAAGTAATGTTTCTACATATTTTTATTTTAGAATTAAATATGTTTTTAATTTCTTAATTTTCAATTAAAATTAAAATTAGAATTAGTTTATTTTCGAAACTTTAAATTAATTTAGTCTTTTAAATTTAGAAATGTATAAATTTAATCATTTTAACCAAATTTTAAATTTTATTAAATTTTATTGACATTTCAAACACATTCTCATTTCAATGTTAAGTCAAATAATATTTTAAAATGCTTTCAATAAAAAATTTTCAATAAAAAATAAAAAATAAAAACATATTTAATCTTTTAAAAAGACCGAATGTATTTTTAAATAACTCTTAAACTTTTATAATTGAAAATTGTAAATTTAGTAACAATTATATCTATCTATATATATATATATATATTGTTTTTTTCAACCTTAAAATCACATTTATTTAAGACATGAAATCTTGCTTTGATAACACCATATAGTGACCCCACGCAATTAATTGAAAATGGATCACTGGTCCACCAATACCAGACCCTCATTAAGGATTGGGGTCAAATGAATTTCCGCTATAGTTTCTCCACTCTCATTTTATCATATTTTTATTTTAATATTAAAATTCTTTTATAATTCGCTCTCACCATTTTTTATTTGGGCGGTCAAAACTGGTTTTAAAATAATTAATTTTGTTTGGATGTAATAAAAAAAATTAGTTTTTAACTATAAAACAGTAGAAAAGAAATTGATAGAAAATAATAACATGGAACAAATATTTAAATTCACAAAGCAACTTATTTTGTATGTTTTTTATGATTGTAAATTATTACTTTAAACCTAGAGATACTATACAATCTCTTTTTTTTTTTTTTTTATATAAAATATAAATATTTTTTTTTTTTTTATATAATATATATATATATATATATATATATATATATATATATATATATATGTATGTATGTATAAAGGGATACAAATATTTGGACAACTTTGATAAATGGTTTATACCATGAACAACTTAAAAAAAAACAATTTTACTTTAAAATAGATATGTTAAATAAATTATGTTTCTATTTTAATTAAATCAATAATAACTAAGGTGAGTTGAACAATATTATTGAAATGAAAATTAAGCTTATAATGAAATTACTAATATCAAATAAGGTATAGTTCATATTTGAATTCAGGTTGGAGTCATCCCAAACAACAGAATTATGATCGGGAGAACTATATTTGAATCAGATAAAAAACATTCTAAATAATTATAAAATAAAATTGAAAAGTTTATAATTTAAAATAATGAAGTAAAATATTGTATAAAAACAAAATGTATGATAAAAGATTTATTATTTGTGTATAAAAACAAATAATGTCAGAAAAAGTGGTTGAAAAGGTGATTCTAAAACACAAAAACTAAATGATGCAGAAGCCATCTGGCACAGAGGTGGTGTTATGGTTTAAAGTTGAAAAAGATGAGTGGGTAGGGATGATCACCCACGTGATAATTAAATGGCACAACGTAGAGAAACATGACATTAATGAGGGATAGACATTGGATGGCCATGGAAACACGCATCACAAAACAAAGACAACAACAAAAGACATCAAAAGATCTATGCCAGTAGACAGCAACTGCCACACGAACTTCCTATGGTTTTCGTTCTTCAGTTCAGCAGTTCCCATCACCAACCCATTTTTTCTTCTTTTTTTTCTCATCATAATATTTATTTCCACTTCTCTTTTCTCTAATTAAGTTGAGTCAGAGATGTCGGTTACATCCAAACTACTAAATTAGACAGGTTTAAATTATTTTTAAGCATAAAATTACAAATTATTAGGAGTTTTTTTGAGATTTTTGGAAGAGTTTCAAAAGTTTTTAAAAGGGAAAATTCATTCTTTTTATCATTTTAGTGTTAAAAGTACATAAAACTGCTTTTGACGTTTACATATAAATCTTACATACTAACCACTTATGTTTTTTTTTTTTTTTTTTTTTATATTATTAATAAAATTTTTTTTTTTTTTTTTTTTATTTAAGCTAATGAGTAAAATAGTTCATGTGCTAATTATATTAAAAAAACTGCATTGTTATCTCAACATAAATTATATTATGCAACAACAAAGTTTGTAAATATTTATAACAATCATCTTAGCAATCATACACATAACTTTTATTAATTGATTATTTATAATTTTTTATCGTGAATACATAACTGTTTACAAAAGAAATTGGAAAAATATAAAATAGAAGAATATTTTTTCTATTGACCGAAAATATAAATTGGAAAACGCATAATTTTGTTTGAGATGCATATTGTAAAATTTTCGGTATACGAGTGATAATACTACATAATACAAGTAGTTTGATCTATACTAGAATGTTATTTTGGATCTAGAAAAAGATAAATTTATAACTTATCTTGTAGATTACTTTAACTACTTCAGTTTGCTTCATGTTAGATAATTTTTGACAATTAATGATAGCTTTTTATGGTTATTTTATGATATGACAGGGAAAGATAGTAATATTTTTTTTTTTTATTTTACTATCATGTATGTGTGTTTTTAGCTCAAGAAATTAAGAGAGAAAATGAAAACTTTTTTTTAATTAGAAAAAATAATTTATACATAAAAAATCTAATTTGGCACCTTTAATTTTTTTGTTCAACACCACCACACACACTCTCCAAAACAAGGATTTAACCCCAAATTCTTACAACAATCTATTATAAGAGTATAAAAAAAAAAGTCAAATACAAGATTAAAGTCTCTTTCATTTGGGGTGACTAAAACCATGAACTTAGAGTCCACTATATAGCCACTGTTACCACGCCATTGCTTATTTTAGGCGATGTGAGACTTTTCAAGATTTATTACTTTCATCAACTCAACAATTTCCATTGATTAAAATAAATACAGCTTCATTGCCTATAAAGAGTGTACTCACTTGGATTTAAACCACTCCAAGAATTTCCTTTCAGTGCACACCTACAATTATGCTAACCAATTCTCGTGTAATCACCAAACCCTGCATCAATATTAGCCAATGCCTATACAATATCATCACCACACACCTTGCATCAATGCTAACCAATGTCAGTCTATAGTCACCACACACCCTACATCAATAATAGTCAATGTCCATGTATAATTATCAAACACCTTGAATGAATACTAACCAATGCATGTATATTATCACATCACACTTGCATCAATATTAGCCAATGCCTCTGTATAATTACCACTAGAAGATGCATCCTAACATTCACAATCTGCCCTACCAGAAGCTACCATGTGTCACAATCCTTTACTTTCAAATATGATAAACTAGGAGATACCACGTGTCACAATCCTCCATCTTCAAATTTGACCAACCTGGAGATGCCATGTGTCACAATCTTACACTCTCAAATTTGACCAACTAGAAGCTTCCACATCATTTCCATCTTAAAGCAGATCCAGCAACATTCCTCCCTACAACTTGTTGGTAACTGTTGCAAGCTTCGCATGTCACCGCGCCAACAACCCACGATGCAATAGCACCGGAGATTGCACATCAGAAGAAGCGCATCGCTCCATCAAGCAAGTAGTGCGAACCTCTCTACACCGCATGCATCACCGAAAATCTTTACAATACACAGACCACAACATCTATGAAAATCCAAATAGAACACATGTAAGCCTAGATCCACCGATGTAATATAGTTGATGATTACATAATTTTTTTGGTAATCAGTGTTATATGTTGTTGTTATATCTCTATTTTGCCTTAGTGCATAAGCTCTTGATGCCACTCTGATGGGAAGAAATGCGTCATCAAGAAGAATACCAATGCTTTTACCCTTGAGAATTACTTTACCAATAAAGAAAACAGTCAACACAAGAATATGATGTGAAAACTCCAAAATCGGAGAAAAATCACAACTGTTGTCTAATGACAATTAGATAATAACACTATATGAAAAATTTTACAACACAAAATTCTCTTATACCATTTGACCCCAAGTGCATCCACACCCTCTAAAGTAAAATTTTAACACAATCCTTAAAACACCCTCTGACAAGAAAAGTTATATAAATTTAAATATCCTTTTATTTGGGATAATTAAAATCATGAACTTGGAATCCATTATATAATCACTATCAATCATGCCATTATTATCCCAAATGACGTGAGACTTTCCAAAATATATTATTTTCGTCAATTCAACACAAAATTCATGACATGTTTCATTATTTAACAATACTTAAAATAGTAGGTAAAAGTATTCATAATATATATATATGAAAATTTATTAATAAATATTGCTACAAGTTATTTTGTTTATTGTTGTCACATTCTTTATAGACTCGTCCACAAAATTAATATTTCTTGTATTTTTTTATTTCATAAAATTAACATTATCTTTGTAACGACAGCAAAAAGAACTATATTGTCATCATCAACTTTAAATACTGTGCCAAATGCATGCTTTGAAAAAACAAGAGAAGAAGATTTAAGCAATATCGTAAGTAACACAGCCATTTGTATTTAGTGAGTGATCGAAACTGAATCCTATTCGTAAATAATTGAATCTTCTACGACTATGAACAATAATAGCCAAAATAATGTCGTTGAAAAAGTTGAATAAATGCAAGTACATGCTTCAAAAGTGAATTATGAACGTGTAAAAATTACAAATGGAATATAGGGTAGATACAATAACGTTTGAAAGAAATGAACAAGAAAATGTTTGTATGAAATGAATGATGGATAAATAGATAGGATAAAAAAAACAAGATAGCAGTTCATTAATTCATTGGTCGGCAAAATGCAGAACAGCTGAAGCTTCTAAGGTACAAAAATGGAAATAACTCTGCTCATGCAACGATGCCACAATTCCATTCACATAAAATGTTGTCGGCAACTTCAAAATCTGAGACATATCCTTTTTTAAAAACTCCAAACCACCATTTTACACATTTCCAAAAAATAATTAAAATATTAAAAATTTTACGTATCTTGTTTCTAATATTTTATTCAAGGATGGAACGGTAAATATTAATTATTGCGTGAAGTTCGATGAGTAAATTTATTCTATAATATATATTTATAATATATATTGTGTCCAGGTTTACTTATTTCTAGTTCATCCTTTACATAATAACTTTTTCTAAAAGATTAACAGTTATTTTTACATATTTTTTTAAAATTATTTTAATAGTTATTTCTTTTCTTTCTTTCATCCATCAACATATACTTTTTCTTTTTTTTTTCTTTTTCATTTTATTTTGAATAAATATAACTATATTTTATATTTAAAAAATATGTATGTCTGTATTTACGTTAGTATAGATAAAGAAAATTCTCTTTTGTGTCCACAATTATTATTTCTATTTTACCCTTTATAATAAATTATTTATTATTTTTAAAATAACAATTATTTTTATATGTTTTTATAAAATTATCCTAACAATTATGTTCTTTTTTTTTCTCTATTCATTAGCAAGTTTTTATTTTCTTTTCTCCATTCATTCTACTTTGCTCTTAGTAAATATTGTTTTGCTTTCTATATTAACTTAAATAACATTATAATATTATCGCCAACTACTATAATATCATACATATTTAAAAATGTGTACACACAGGCGTGACAGTTCCACCGTTCCTCCACTTGCTTCTACAACTCCACCAACTTTGCAAGAGTCATCCTATTAGGAGCTATTAACACCGGTCTTACTTCAAGTGTCGAGTTAATAGTGAACTCCACATCTCTTTTAGGTGGTAATCCTAGCACCTATTTCGAAAAACGTTTAGAAACTCTTCCACAACTGAGATCCCTTGCGTATGCTCTTCACTTGCCTTTGTCAGACAACTCCGAACACATAACACTCGACCTCCACTTTTCAGTTTGATCCACACTCGATAACCACTAACTTACCCTCTTGACTCAAAGAAAATCACTTCCTTAGATACCACAACCCGATAAGGACGAGATTGAAAAACAATCAATTCACCCTTGAGATTATGTTCCAACCTTGCAAAAGAAACATTTTATATTGACTTTGAATTTGGATCCTATGATCATCACTAGACATGCCATACACTCGAGCAGTCTTTAGTTGGTCAAAACTGTAGCAAAATGATAATTGGCATCATTATGTTTTTATTTTTTTGTTTACTTTTATCTTTTATTGTTATTTTATTATTATCTTTTTAGATATTTCAGGTTTTATTTAATAAATTTAGAAAAGATAAATATTTGGTTTATATTTTACATATAAGTGGAAATCTTAGGAATTTAAGAATATTATCAACATAATCAGTGAAAATTACTCAATATTAAAATAATATATGAACAAAATCAGTTATTCACCGAATTGGTTTCTTTAATTACAAATCATAAGATTTGAAAAATATATCAAAGATATAGAATATCTGAAGATTAAAAGATATACATTAAAGATTATTTATTACCATTTATTCAAGTCAAGTATGCAAATTTTAAGTATTTAGTTTCATCTTTAAACCTATGTTGATCACATACTAAATGAAAGAAAATACAACTTTATTTAATTACTCGATAATATAGATTTCGACAAATTAATTTATGTTTAAGTCTCATAAATTTTTTTTAATATGAATATTAATAATTAAAACACGGATACGATACGTGGATATAACATATATCCGATATGCTTGTTTTTATTTTGAAAATAATATAATACAATATATAATATATGTATATTTAAAAAGTTCAATAATTTTTAAAAGTATTATAAATATATGATTATTATTGTATTTTAAATTAAAATAATATATATTAAAATTATTAACATAAAAAGTTATAAATTATTATCATTATAAAATTATTACGTCATAAAAGTATTAGTGTTTTATAAATTTTAGATATTTTATTACTAAATAAAATAAAATATCCTAAAAAATCAAACATATTGAATATTGTTATCCAAATTAAAATATCAATGTATCATATATTAAAATAAAAAATAAATAAACAGGAGGGTGTTAGGTCATTGCTACTAACCGCTTATTTATTATTTAAATCCCAATTTTTTCATTTTAACCTTTTTACAAAAACATTACTAATAAAGAAAAACCGTTATGCTATTTAGAAAAAAATAACATAGCGTCAACAAGTTTCTGATTTTGTTAATTTTCATTTCAAAGAGTATAATATTCTAAAAAGAACTCTTTGTCATTTTCTTTAGTACGGAAAGTTATATTCATATATTGATTAGGGATGTGAATTTAAAATACACAACGAGAAGTTTCCATTGTGCTAAAATTCTTTCGAAAAAGAAAATGAGTTACACAATAAAAGCCTGTGTTTATTGTGTTAATTTATTTCAAAAAGAGAAGGCAACGCTTGCTTGTTTTGGGTTGAATTTTCTCCAGAAAAAAAAATACAATAACAAAATTTCATTCCGTAATAAAATTTCAATAAATGGAAGAATTTTTTGGTGTCGTTATTTAATTTTTTTTAAATACAATCTAGAAAAAGGAACCACAAGAAGATTTTATTTGATAGCCTTGAAAAGGTATCCTTAAGAAAATATGAAAATATTATTTTTCCTTTTATAAAGTAATTTAAGGTGTCAATACAACTTTTTCCTACACTTCCATACATTTTATTTATCTTTATCTTATTTCTCTTCTCTTTTTTTTTTTCTCTTCCATTATTAGTCCACCTTTTTTCTTTTATTCTTCTTCCACCTCTACCAATGTCTCCATCCTTCCCTTTCACTTAAGTCTCTTTCTCCACTCACTAATCACTTTCTTCGTCTTCCACGACTCTTCTCCCTCCCTCACTCTTTACCTTCTTCTTCTTCAAAAAAGAAATATATTTTGAATTTTTTAATTTGGATTGCACTTTTTATTTTGCATTTTGGAATGTATAATAGAATATATTTTTGATTTTGTATTCCAGAATATACATTTTGAAATAAAAATTTTGAATTCCAAATTTTACATTTCAAAATACAAAATTTGTATTTTAAATTGGACGTTTCGAAATATAGTCTTTTGATTTCGGAATGTATAATCCATAATACAACTTTTTTCATTATGTAATATCTTGATTATATAATTATATTGTACATTCTGAAACTTAAAATGAAAAGAGGATAAAATTGAAATTTTCAAGTATATATTGGTGCAGAAAGAAGCCACTAAGAAAGAGTTTGTATCTAAAAATGTATTGAATAAGAGAAGAGAATGGGCTAGGCCCAATCTTTGAAGTATGATGACCAGCCCTTTTGATCCAGCCTAATAAATAGCAAAAATAGTTTTTGAGGTAATTTAAGAACTAAAACTAACAAGATTCTGTAAAATAAATCATATTATCTATAAGGTGAAAGTTATAAAGACAAGTGTTTATTATTTATTTACTAAAGATTAAATTATATAAATTAAAATTCGAAAGCACAGAAGAATTTAGCAACAAATTTAGCGTCTTATTGAGAAATGTGCTTTATTGAAAACTGCATGGATAGAATTTAATAATAGAATGTAATTATGTGAAAATATTTTTTTAATAAAAAACTGACCACGTCTAACAAATTTCTGACTTGGATAGATCGTTTATCCTTTTTGTAATTTGCTAAAATTAAATAAAATATCTGTTAAAATATATAGATCTAAATCTAAATTTTATTGAGAAAAAAGAGCTCGTGTCTTACTAAGCAGATAAAAAGATATGTTAAAATAAAAATAATAATAATAATTAATTTTTTTTCACAAGTATATTACCTTTAGAACCAATGGATAAATTTAAAAAAGAAATATTTATAATAAATATAGTCTTTCCTCAAGATTATGTGATAAGGATAAAAGTTGTTCTATAAGGTAAACTTGTAAGTTCCTAAAACGTGAAGAGTTTCTACATTTTTTTCCTATTTAGTAAAAATTGAATAAAGTATTTGTTAAAATATGTAAATCATTAAAATAGTTTTTGTCATATTCATATAAAATATATGTTAAATAATACAAAAAATTAATTGAATAATTCTTTTTCAAAAATATATATTATCTTTAGAATAAATGGATAATTTTACATAAAAGATATAAGAGGAAAAAATAATATATAAAGAAACACTAAAAAATATCTCATTAAAAATTGTTAGTCATTATAGTGACAAATTCATATACGAATTTACAAAATAAAAAATTATTAGTCACTAAAATAATCTCTATTATGAACAAAAAGATATAATTGGTCGCTAAATTTATCACTAATTAATTAGAGATTAATTTAAAAATCAATTCCTTTTGATAGCAAAATCCTTAGTAGTTAATGTTTAGTGACCAATTTTTTTTTTTTGTGGCTAAAATCTTGGTAGCTAAATTTTAGAAACTAATTTAGAGACAAATTATAATTTTTTATTCATAATAGTGACTATTTTAGTAACCAATAATTTATTATGTTTTAAATTGGTATCTAAATTGGTTACTATATTGACTAACAATTTTTGATTACTAAAATTTGTTGTTAATGGAACATTTTCTTGTAGTGAAATATGTTCTATAAAAAAAATAATTTGTAGAATTATTTTAATTTGTTGAGAAAATTATTCACAAATTATTAATTTATAAATAAATTAACAATAATGATTTTATTTCTTTGATAAATATTGTTGAAAAAATTCATTTAAGAAGCACACCTTAAATGTGAGATCGTAGAAAATGGTCTAAGAGTAGTGGTAGTTTAAAAAGATGATACTATAATAATTTACTAATAAAATGTTGAAACTATGAATAGGTTTTATATTAAAAGAAGTTCATTTTATAAAAATCACTGTCTCTCTAAATTGCTCATCCACCTTCTTTGTGGATATTTGAAATCAGTATTTTCTAGGGGGTATAGTGTCGAGCGCCACCCTATTTTCATGGTCTAAGTTATTCCGGAAAATTGAATTATTGTTTCGTTAACCATTGGATCGAGCTGCAAGATTGAGAGGTGGTTCTAGATACATGATTTTCCATTTTGATCGTTGGGGTCCTTAATTAGAGGTTGTGGGTAGAATAATGTATCTCACAATTTTAATGTATTTAATAGAAACATGGTAATTTAATGTTATGCAAATGTGATGGAAAATGAATGATAAATTTTTAAATGTAATTTGAAATAAGTAGTAGGTGAATTAAGTTATAAGATAAGTTTAGATTGAGGTAAAATTGTATAGGTATGATATGGTGTGATGATGTAAGACTATATGAGAATGTGATGAATGAGCTAGGTGTGATATATTATTCTTTGGCTACTTTCTTGTAATTATTCTTACTACATTGGTAATGTTTATTGTGATGTTTAATGTTGAATGAGTTCTTATTAGATATGTATATGTACATGTATGAATGTTAGGAATGTTTAATTGTGAATGAAGTGATATGGAATTGGAGATGTTTATGGAATGGCTTTCAATGGAGAAACCATTTCACTCTTGTGTTTGGTATATTGAGAAAGGGCTCAAAAGGATATTATCCAGATTATGCTAGGTATTCCAGCTCATATAGAGTAGGATATTTAGTCATGAGAGTCGATGGAGGTTCATATGACGGAAAATAGGTTTGAATAGGAATCTTTTTCGGTGAAAGTAAGTGAGCTAACCTTGCTATTAGGAATTGCTGGTAGAGCCATGACCTTATGAGTCTAAATGATATCGATATCTTTATAGCAGGGCATAATCTCTAGGTCACACCTAATATGTATAATCTTCCAGAGGTAGATGCTATTGAGTCTTTATAGGTGTGCTTGCTTGTTTTAACCATTTTGAACTATTTATAAGTCTTTTCTCCCTCTTCGATTTCAAAACCCTCCTCGACAAGCCTCACAAGAACATCATAAGGATGCTTAAAGGGAAGCCCTTTCGCAAGCCCGACATCTCCGTCACCATTTAAGACCTACTCGAGAAGACCAATAGCAAGGGCAAAGAGCTCAACCAATGTTACCAGCAATCCTTTTTCTCCATTATTATTCAAATTTCTTCCTCCTCTTTAAATGGGTGTTTCTGGTTATGGGTGTTTGAGGTGAAGGAGAAGACAACAATGTGATTTATGATATTTTGTGAATTGTGAATTAGGAATTAGGGTTTCTGATTTTGCGCAAAATTTTGCGAATTGTGAATTAGGTTTCAGATTTTGGGAATTGCAATCGGGGTTTCTAATTTTGCACATGATTTGGAAATTGCAAATTGGGGTTTTTGATTTTGCGATATGTGAATCAGAGTTTTTGATTTCACTAGGGACGATTGTCAAGGGGGCGGCAAACCATCCCGCCAGCCTATAATGTCCTAGCCGGAAATTACTTATTTAAAATAAAATAAACTAAATATAATGAAAACAACCTCATTTATTCTCAAAGTCTTTCCCAAAACGCATGAAAATTTGGAAATATTTAATACAGCGCAATAAACCCAAAAAAACATAATGTTCAAGTATTACAACCATGAAATAGTTATGAAGCCAATACAATAATCCATAAACTTTTAAATAAATAAAATCCAATGAAATTCCCATAGCGATTCCCCCACTCCGTCTCTAACCATATACATGCTCACCTGTATCAACATCTGCTCACATGTAACAAGTTACATGATCATCGCCAAACACACACAGATATGGTGAGCTCATTTAAATAAACAACTAAAATATGACAATAATTAAAGCATCTCAAGATAATAACACGTGTTAGCATTTTCCCTTTTCTTTAGTTCCTCATCTTTCAACCCTTAATTTAGAAGTCTATTATTTCTACACCCTTTAGTGAATCCACTTATCGATCTTTGTTGCACGAGTGTCTACTCGCCCCTCCAACCACAGGCCACCACCTGATAGTCCACACACGGGAATAAAATTGCTACAACCTTTCACTGTGACACCAAGTGGAGTTCCCTAAAATGAACAGGAGTTTGCCGTTGATCCCAGACTACCAAAACTCTATCAGATGCACTGAAGAGGGTAACCATCCGAAACTTCGTCGTACGAGCCATGATCTCGCACACTCCACTGGACTTCCTAAACCACCAGGCTACAACCTAGAGTGGCCACATGTTTACCCCAATACAAGATACACTCGTAACTGGGCCCCCAACCAAAGCATCGCATCATGAGCATCACCAAAAACTGTGTAGAAATCTTTCTCGCGCACCAACTCTACACTAAAAGCTCCTGGCGTGCCTCTCACATCGCTAGGCAGAACATGGTTCCAGACCACCTGGTGGGCATCTCACATCGCCAGGCGCCACGTGCCTTCCAGTACTCTTGCTGCTCCGCTTCCGCCTGGCGGAACCCGCCTTGTCGCCAGGCGCCATTCGCGTCCAGTGGCCACTACCACTATGTTGGGTGTGTATCGCTTGACAGCTTGCCCCGTGCCGCTAGGTGCCATACCAGTAGTGCAATGCTACTGGTTTTTGGCACATCAAACGGGTCCTAATAGACCCCAAACAATCCATACACAAATTATAGCACCAGTATAGTATTCTAGCCATAGTTCCATAGCTAGATCACTATGCACACATTTAATCATGCCAATGAATCAATTCTTCTCATTATACATACCATGTTTTCTTTCATGTACTTAATTGAAACCTGTCTTATTCCACTCAATATAATCCAAATCTTATAGTCATACAAATCAATAATTAGATATCTCATGCCACCAAGATTGTCAATATTGCACATCAACTTTAATAACAAGACTACTACCACCACGACCAATGCATAAGGGGACACACAATCCATTCATCTCACACAGATTAACCTCGCAATTACCACCAAATGGCATACATTCGAAATTACAGTTGATCACATACCACAAAACATTTAATAATAGTCCCTACACCATATTCCACTTAAAAACTTCACTTCTTTTAACCTCCTTTATTCTTTATGTAGTCACATTCATCCCCACTCTTAATTTCAATCATATACATATCAATTTACCCAAATAAGCATCCCCATGGCATGAACATAGACAACATCAAACTACCAGTTGTACTGAGGTGTCGCCTGGAGTAGGCGCCGCCAGGCGATGTGTGAAAATATGGGTTCTTTCCCAAGTTTCTCCCGCACCATTCGTGGCTTCAAACACCCCAATTATATTACCAACATTTGTACTGCCATGGTTTCACGTGCACACATCATGCATGGTTCATAACTTCTCCCTTTTAACATCCTTTCACCAAAATAGCACGCTCATCACAAACATAGATCATGCTTATTCATTTTCAACTCCCATATGAACCATAGAGCACCCATTTACTAAATCCATTACACATTTTTAATCCAATTTATGAATGGTTACATCACACGAGTCCATGCTAGTTTATTTCCATACCATTTTCATGCAAGAAATCCATCAAATCAATCTAACACAATATTTCATCATCTCAAATCCCATAGAACCCTAACCCCACATGGAATCCCAATTCATACCAATTTCACATACCATTCAACTCAGCCAATTTTCCACATTCAATGCATATATGCATACATACAAAATTAATTTCAACATCACAATTATCACAAAAATCACCACAAACCATGAACATGTTAAATCAAAAAGCGTCGCCTGGCGGGCCACGCTTAGCCGCGAGGCGGTTCAAGGGGAAACCCAGAAAATAGGGCCTAAACACATGTGTCGCCTGGCGGTGCATGAGCTTCCGCCAAGCAGTTTTTGGAAAAATCCAAAAACGCGAAGAAAAACGAGGAGGGGAAAGGTTCTACACTTCAAGCATGATCCAGAACACATATCATACGATAGCAGAATTATAACACGCAACAAGAACTCCCCTAACCTGGATTCCTAGCTTAAAAGTTGCAACATCTTGAGTTCTCCTTGGTTCTTCCACAATTCCACCCTCCTTCTCACAATTTCTTCTATTCTCCTATGCAATATACCCTCTGCTCACAGTGCACACGAATAGCAGTCCAAAAACCATTCTCTCTCCCTCATAATAGACCCTTTTTCTATCCCTTAATGGTGATTAATGGTAGAAAACGAAAATTACAATAAAGTTGATTTTAATTACCATTCAATGGCTATTTCATGATAGTTTACAAGTAATTTCATGTTGAGGTTCAGAGATGAGGCCACAGAGCAAGTAATTTTCGAGAGGAGAATCTTAAAAAAGTTTTTTTTTTCAAATAACGTAGAGTTGGCAAGAGAAGGTGAGTCCATAAGGTTAGGGCTTGGGAGATGGTAGTGCATGTGTAAGCAAGAATGATTAAGTAATGATAAGGGTCTACCCTCAAGCAGTGTTTTAAGGATTAAAGGTGCAAAACACTTATGGAAGGTTGTAGGATAAACTAAAGAAGGTAATGACCTAAAAGTGTATGTAAAGCAGATTCATCTTTTAGTGTAAAAGGTTAAGCTGATGAAGAACATTGGAAGACCAACCGAGTAGGGTGGTGTGTTATCAAGAGAGATTTTTTTTTCAAGTAAGTTTATTGTTGAAGAAAACTTAGAAGGAGTTGTAAGAAGGTAAATAAGTGTTTTGTTTTACGTAAATGGTGTAATTTAGTTACGTTATTATGAAAATGGATAACTTTTCAAAGATTTGGGGATGTCATGCCAATATGGCATGACTTCATTTGGAAGAAGTCCCACCAACTGGTCATGACCCATGCAATTAATTGGTTGGTTATTTTATTTTTTTTGAAATTGAAGTCGTGGGACCGGTGTACGATTTCAAAATTGAAGTCGTCAAAACTTGACAAGAATTCTAGGTGATAAGAAATCAAGCATGACTTATGCTTATCAAGGGGAAGTTGTGCTAGTAGAACACGATTTTAATATTTTGTGAGTTGTTTATGCGACTAATTGGTTGGTTAGCTTTTTTTTTTAATTGAAGTTGTGGGACTATTGTACGATTTCATTATAAAATGGTTTTTGAAGAAGTTGTCAAAGTTTGATACGAATTCTGGGTGATGAAAAAGTTGTTTTAGCTTGCAACGACTTCATTTAAGATTGATTTCCATCAAAGTTGTGTGATGGTTACATGACTCCCTTTTTGTAGTATTTGGCCTGAAGTCGTGGGAGATAAAATAGTTATCCTATAAAAGTGAATGCAAAGTTCATCCTACAAACATGTTTTGTGGAATTGATTTCACTACACCGTTTTTACTTTAGACCATACTGAACTAGTCCACATGTATAAATTTGTTGTGTAAACATAAAAAATGCTACAAATATATAAGTGTGACTTAAAATTACTAAAGACCACATTTTATAAACTGTTGATTATTTAAGCAACATTTTTCATACCTATAAATTAGGTAACAATGATATGACGACAACGAAAAATCCAAGCGTAAAATAGGAATAAACCACCATTTTTTATTGTTGGTTATATTGTGAGTTTTATTTGCCTTAAACTTGGAAAGCATACCAAAATGTTGCCTATTTGTTTTTTAAGCAGTATGATAGAAAATGTTGATAGTTATAAGTAATAATTGTTAAAATGAAGATAATTTAGATCACATTTTTAAAATTGTGGTAATTTAATTAAATATTTTAAAATTACCATCATATGACCTAGTACTAATTGAATTTTTGTAAGGTACATCAATTGTCTCCTCATGGAGGGTAGATAAATCTAGTCACAGTCAACGCTTTGATCGCTACAGTCTTAAGTAAAAAAAATTGTACTCTAACTATTAACTATAACTTTTTTGATTTAATGATAAATACTCGATCTAATAATTAGTATCAAAACTAATATTATGACATTAAATAATTATGTTATAAATAACTTAAAAATGTGATTTATTACTTTTTTTTTTCTAAAGGTAAGAAGAATCGCTTATATCTAAGGTTACAATTTTTTTATTTTAAGTATCATTTTTAAGTTATGGTTTAAATTAAAAAAATAGTGTTTTAACTATATATATATATATATATATATATATATATATATATATATATATATATATATATATATATATATATATATGCTTAAAGTTAATTTTAAGATAATTTATGGGTACAGACCCTGTCCATAATTATGGCAAAAGCAGAGAACCGTGACTTAAAGCAGTATAGCATCAGACTCTATGATGGACACATGAATGGCCATGGTAGATGGTGACGGTTTCCGAGAGGAGAGTAGGGTGTTGAAAACACCGTTAAATAAAAAAGGATAATTGTTATCATTGCTCCAATAATTCTACAAAGAGGTAAAGTTAATAAGTCTGATTATTCATTTATAACAAAATATATTCTTATCTTTAGCTTGGGTTTTTTTTAGTGGATTTAAATTGATTTGAAGAAAAAAAGTGAAAGTTAGGTTGTTTAATGAATGAAAAGATAATGAGATTCGAAGAAAAATAGATAAAAGATTATACAAATCGACGAGTGATACGATGGATATAATAAATTAAAAATAATAATATTATTGATAAAAATATAAAATTACATTTCATTTTTATATATAAAAGTAATTTAAATTAAATTATAAATAATTTAAATTATATTATAAAAATATGAGTGATTATTTAAATTGAAAGAAATCAATATTAATAAAAATATATTAAATTAAAATATAACTTTTGAAAATTAAGTTGAAAATTTTTTGGAGATTAGTTTAAATAAAATTAAATAATAATTTTATATTATAAAATTATTTTAAATTGAGATGCGATTGTTTAAAATTAATAGAAATTCAATGAGAAAATATTTATATATTGATGAAAATAAATTAAATGAAATTGTTTATGTTAAAAATTGATAAGAATATTTTTTATGCGATTCTCAAATAATACTCCAAATACGTACTAGATCTACAAATTTATAATATTTTAACAAAAAATTATTAACAAATTTAATTTAAATATAAATGTCATTTTTAACTAATTAAAAATTGACTAATCAACCATTCAAGTAAAGTATTAAATAATTAAAATTTAAATAATTAAAATTTAAATAATTAAAATTTAAATAATTAAAATTTTTATAATCAATATTATTTTCATATAATCGGGTAAAAAATTATTTAAAATTAAAATCTAATAAATTAAAATTTATTATAAAAGAGAAAAATAAAAAACATAAAAACAAAATGATAATTGTATGAAAATAAATTAATTTTCCACTCAACTCTCTTCACTATAGAGAACATCACTCTTTACTCTACTTATGACTTTTCACTCAAATTTTTTTACTTGAGAAAAGATCACTCTAGGATGTCAACGGAGCGAGTAGGATACGGGTAGTAGCTCCTCATATTTTGTATGCTGGATAAATATCCGTCCTGTACACAATGGCATAACTTGGACAAAAAATGTAGGGGTGCCAAATTAGATTTGTTATATATAATTTGTTTAGTTAGAAAAAAAAGTTCTTCATATTTTCTCTTCATTTCCTTTGCTTAAAACAAGCACACATAATAGTAGAATTCAAAAAAATATTACTTTCATTTGTTATTATGTCATGATATCAAACCATGAATACCATTTTAGACAAGTCCTTCGTACCCATCAATTTGATTTGGTGGTATTGTCAAATTTGAGATCGTTTTTTTCGAATCGTGTTCTAATGAATTTTTAAATTCATTATATGTAACTCTAAGTACTTTAGAGATTTGTTTTTTATTGTCTTGAATTCTTGATTTTCATGAAATTTCTCAAGTTTAGTTAACTTAAATGCATTTTTTTTTCATCTTTATCGCAAAGCTTCCTCTTTAAAAAAAATCAAATTTTTTACTTTTTATCATAATCTTTCTAATGTAAATTTATCACCTCTCGCTTATCAAGAAAAAATAAAATTTATATTCACAAATCAAAATTATCACATGCAAAACATAACAAAACTCATACCACTTTAATTAAATAAACAACATTGTATAAATTCAAAACTTAAAAAAATATTACCATAGGCATCGAAGAACACAAAATCCCTAAATTTCATAATTAAGGGTTATAATAATTTGGAAAAATTATAATTAGGGTTCATATCAATTTCATAAAAGAATCCTTAGAATCATAATTAGGGTTTATATTAATTTGAGATAAACTTAAATTGGGAGAAACATCCTAAAAAGAATCATAAATTTAATATACATAACTCATAATAAGATACTAACCTTGATCTGTGAGAGATCATGCAAGAATGTATACTTCAATCTCAATTTATGTGTTTCTCAACCTTTATTTCTCAATCTATCTCTTTGTATTTATTTTTTTTCACACACTTTCATGATAATTTACATGGTGGAAAGATTTTATAGGCAGAAAAAAAAATCCTAATTTCTTTTATAAATCAGTGTCTCCATTAAATTTTTTTACTTTATCTTTTATTATAATTTTTCATAATATAAACTTAATATAAATAATATATAAATATAATTTTAAAAAAATATATAAATATATATAAAAAAATTCAAAAAAAAAAAATTGGGGGAGCTGTGGCTCCCCTCTGTCACCATGTAGTTCCGCCCCTGCCTGTACCCATATTCATATCTGTTGAGTATCCGCTATGTGAGTACCCGCATAATTTTTTAATATCTACGGATATTCACGGGTAGGTATTTATAAAAAATAAAAAATAAATATTTAACAACATATTTTAATTGTAAATTCGAATAAAATATAATACATAACATTCATAAATTTTAAACAAAAGTCTAAATAACCCATTTAAATAGTGTTGAATGACAATTTACAAAAAAATGAATTATTTTAAAACTAATTGATAAAAAAATAACTCATTCAAAATCAATATGTTAATATTTTAATCATTTTTTTAATTTAAATTAAAATATGGGGTACGAGTATCCACGGGTACAGATACTATGATACCCGTACCCGTGCCGTTAACATGCGGGTATTAAAAATACATGTATCTGTTACTCAAAAATATTCATTTACAATATCTATTTCTTATCTGTTGATCTCGTGGGTACGGATTTTTTTATATCTTTATTTTTTTTTAGTCTGCTTGCTCATATCAATTCTTACAAATGATCTAAAATCACTTAATACAAACACAAAATAGATATCTACGTTTTTAACCTTTGCTACAATAAATCGATAGAAACATATAATTACTCTATAACCTACCAAAAAAACATTATTTATATTTATTATTATTATTAAAAGAGAAATAAAAGAAAATGAAGTCTTTCAATTGCAATTCAGAACAATAGATAACTCATAACCCTTCACATGGTGATGAATATACATAAAAAGGTGTAGCAGTTCTCTGTTTGGGTCCTGAAACCGAGAAAATTACTGTGGAGGCGAATTAATTAAAAGCTGCAAAGGAAATGCACAGAACAGCAACAAGGTCTGACACTAACATTGACCTGCATTAATGCCAAACAACACCACAACATTTATTCACTACCAGAAACCACATGGAATACATTTCATAACGTTTCTCTTTTGATTTTGGGAATTGTCATTGTCATTGCCATCCACGCTATATTTGCTTTAAAGAAAGGAGGTGGTGTATGCTCGCTCACCATCATTTATGGATATTTTATTAATAATATGAAAAAATTAAAAATAATATATATAATTATTATTAATATAATAAAAGATAAATATTGAAATTTCTTTTTAAATATTTTTCATATAAAATAATACTTTTAAATAAATTACTTTTTAGCACATTTGAGGTAAATAACATGAAATTCTCTACTTAATATTCTTTTTAATATTAAGAAGAGACTTTTAATTAAATGATTGAATTATTAGTATTATTTTTTAGCACATTTAATTATGTTTGAAGAGACTTTTTATTATATAGTTTTCTTTTTTGACTTTTAAAATATATTTATTTTTTATTAATAGATCTATTTAAAAAAAATTCAAGATTTAAAATGTAAATTACCAAAAGTAAAAACGAGTTATCAAAATATACATTACAGTTAACTTTTTCTATTATGTTCATGAAAAAATTATTATAAACAGATAAGATAAAAAAAAATAATACACTTTGAAAATAATATTTCATTATTGTATAGGATAAAAAAGAATCACTTTATTTTCAATAGAACAAATGAAAAATAGAAACAGAATAATAATTTTGCAATTAATTTCTTTTTTTCTTAAAAAAAATGGAGGGGATGAGAGTAAAAAACAATAAAAAAACTCAAAAAAATATATTTAATTTTAAATTTTATTATTTATTAAAATTAAAGGACGTATTTTATAAAAGAAATAAAATATAAACTATTTTAATTCTCATAAATTTTCATTATAATATACAAAATTTGAAAAGTTTGAAAAGGTCAAATCAGGCTCTATGATGCTACACCCTACTTTATATGTTCTTTTACTTTTAAGGGACGTGTGGTTTGAGTGTAAAAATAATAAAAAAAAAGTAGAGATTTTATCAACTATAAATTTGTATAAGACTTTTATTTTTAATATACTAATTTTACTTTTATTTACCATTTTTTTCAATTTATTTAATAAAACATTATGTTTGAAGGAGGAAATGTTAAGTTGTGTTATTTTAAAAGGTATATTGAATAGAAATTTCTTGATGAGATTATCCACTATAAAAAAATTCAGTAATTTTAGTGACATAATAATTAGTAATTATAATTTTCTATGAATTTTTTATTTTTCACTTAACGATCGAACTTTACTTATTTTTGTTTAGGATTGGTTAATCAAATGATATTTTTATTCCAATTTGTCTTTTCTTCTCCCTCTAAATAACACTTTGCCATAATCGTTAATATACTATTAGCATCAAGGATAGAAGTCGGATCCTAAATGTATAAGTGGTTTCTCTTTCCTATAAAAGAAAATGAGATTCTTGCTAGATATATAATAAAAAATTCAAATAGTTTCAAAAAATTATAATTGGTTTCTAAATTGGTAACATAATTTCTATTATGAATTGGTTACTAACTTTATTTCTCAACATGACCCTACTTCTCAATTCTTATGGACCAAAACACACGTAATTATCCAAGTCCATCATATACTTAAAGAGACATATTAAGTTGTGGTAACAACTCCAGAAAACAACTATTTATTTTTATAATACTTTTCTGCTACTCTCTTTTTTATATTACTTGATGTCAAACTTTGGTGAATACCCACTTGAAAACTAACATATCCTTCCTTTATCAAAAGTCTCACATGCTTTAGAACAAATATTTGACACAATGTCAACAAATATGCTTGAACCGCTCTTGCCACCAATGATCTACACAGACTCATTGATGACAACAATATTTTCTCGTCATTAATCCTCACCATTCTGTACAACAGATTCGTTGTCAGCAACTTTCACATCATTGTTGTTGGTAACTCACCGATACTCAAGGGAATCCATCCACCTTGGTCAAGCCAGACCCTATCTCACATGCATCAATGAAGTCATTGAAAAAAGATGTAAGACTAACCTCTTCCCAAATGCCCAATTCACAACTTTGATTTTGGTTAGCATGCCAAATTATTGCTCTCTCTCCCTTGATTAGAACCTCAACTCGGGTACCATTGTTAGGAATTTCAATAATCTTGACGCGCACCTATAAATAAGAGCAAAAAATATAAATTAAAGCACACATGAAATTTAACAGGTTTGACACCCTCAAGGCCTACATCTACAAATACTTAACAAAAAATTTTATCACTCAAAGTGCAATTTTTCTAGCAAAAACTACAAACTTTTATACACTTTTTTTTGGACAAAATTATAAACTCTTATCATACACTATTTTGTAGACAAAATTGCAAAATCTTCTTCTGCAATTTTTTGTGGACCAAAATGGTAAAACTTTCATAGTGCAATTTTTCTGGCAAAAATTTCAAATCTTCTTCCAATGACGCACGACTATGCAACTCCCATGTACATGGAAGAAACATATTGAGTTGTGGTGATAACTTCCAAAAACGACTCTTTACTTTTATAGTCACTTTCTATCGCTCTCTTCTTCATATTACTTGATGTGAGACCTTAGTGAATACCCACTGAAAACCAATAATATATGAAGAGGATTTAGGTCTTGTGATATTGGGATGAGTAAAGCCTAAGTAGTTTTTTGGTTAAATTACTCTTTTGGTCCTTGTATTTGTCAAGTAGTGTCAAATTGGTCCTTAAGTTTTTTTTCTCTCAATTTGGTCGTTGTTGTTTTTTAAATGATTCAATTTGGTCATTACCGTCAATTTTGACCAAACTGTGTTAAAGTCAGTGTCACATGTCAATTTATGATTTTTTGAATTATATTTTTTTACACATGTCATTCCACAGTTATGCCACATGTAAAATTAATTCAATTTGGTCTCTATATTTGTTTTTAAATTTTAATTTAGTCATAATTTTTGTAAAAATGAAGCAATATTGTCCCTCCTTAAATTGAGACTCAATTTACTTTTAGTATATATCTTATTAGTGGGAGACCTTAGAAGGTCCGCAGGGGGCCATGACCCCCCCAAGATTTTTTAATTTTTTTTAAAAATATATTTTTTTTAAAAATTTTAAATTGATTTTTTAAAATATAATATTAATAAATAATAAAATGAAAAATTAACCATAATAAAGAATAATTAAATTTATTGAGATATATTTTTTCTTTCCCATTTTAAGTTTCTCACATATTGTATTGATTTATTACTCTTGCATCTCATTTTTTTGTTTTTTGTTTTAAAAAAGAAATAGAAAGTTAGTTAGTATCTTTCTCTTAGTTCTCATCCGTTCTCTTTTAAGATAAAAAAAAGGTAACTCTTCCTTCTTTTGATAGAAAACTATTAGTTTGATATTTAGTTTTCTTTTTTCATCTTATGAGTTTTTTGTATATTTATCTTTTTATGAATATAAAAAGAAAAGTTATGTACTATATGTTTTTTCATAACATTTTTTAAATGTGACTTGATTATCATATTTTTTTAGTAATGTCTCTCAATTTTTGATAAATAATTTTTTAGTCTTAATTGTTTTTAAATAGATATATTGATGAAAAATAAAATAATAGATTCATTTTTTCTGAAGTGATAAAAGGGAAGATTCTCCTGAAGATAAAAACAAAACAAATTTACTTTTTCATCTATTTTCAAGCATGAAACTAAGAATTCAATTGTTAAATTAGAGAACCATTTCTTAAAATTCAAAGAATTATAAGGGAGAAGTTTCATATTAATTCTTTTGAATTATAAACAAAAAATTTTATATTAAAAATGAAGACTAAATTAACACGTCTCTATAAAAATGAAAATCATTCGAAATATTAAACTTGAAGATTATTGTATGTAGTAGATGATGAAATTAAATTCAACGCATATGTGATGTGAATATTTAAAATGTTTGGTCTATGAATTAATTATTTCATCTTTTAAATATCTAACTTACCTTTGTTGATGTGATATCTACCTACTATGATCTTTTTGTTAAACCGAGTAAAAAATGTTTCCGGTGGTGATATACTCAACGAGGGTAAGAGTTGTATGATGTTGATATAGATATTAATTGTATATGTTCATATATAATATTTATAAGGTAAATTTTATTTCGAAAACTCTCTATCAAGAGAACTGTAAACATGTCTATATTATATGTTTAGTTTATGTAATCAATATTTATGTAACTCCAAAATAAAAGCGTTTCAGAAAATATGAAGCAAAATTATTTTTTTGTGCAAGCAGTTTCTAACTATAATAATTTAAAAAAAAAAAAACATTCTCGTAAAACAAACCTCTATTTCACTTTTATGATATCATATATTTTATCTTTCTCTCTTCATTTTTTTTTCTTCTTATTTCTGTACCATAGCAGGTCTTTATGGAGATATAAATGTCCACATAACATTACCCTTTCCACTACTGCCATTGCACATTAAATACTATCATGCATGCATTCATTCAATTAATTACATTGTTAACGTGGCCAGATATGAATATAATATAATCAGTTCTATCTCCAAGATCTGTACTACACTAATTTATTTCCCCCACACTGTTTGGATTTGTCTCTGGTGTACACAGATGTTTTAAATCAGAGTATCCATGAGGGTTCTACTCATCATTCATTTCAAAATCAACTTTCTCTTTCTTTATCATAAAGAAACCGAAGCACAAAATATGGGTTGAGAAATGCATGCATGAAATACTGTTGTCAATTCAACTCCAAGCTCTTATTGGAAACAGGTGAGTTTTCTTTCCAGATTTTTCTATTGTTAAGATATACGAAACTAGGTTAATTATTTCATGTATTTTTTTCCAACTGTGTCTTTTCCATTTATTTTACTTCTACAATTAAGAAAAATGAAAACTTGACAAGTTATTTGAGAAAAAAGAAATCATAAGAAACTTCTATAATTAATAATCTATTTTGCTTTCCCATACTTTTGTCTTCGGCTTTTGTATATTGTCTATGCAGATTTTCAATGACAGCATCTCCACTTGTCCAAGAAAAGAACAATGGAATCAATGCCTGTGACACCAAGAAAAAAAAAAGACTTATAGGGATGGACATATACATTCAATTATCCTTAAACTATATAAGTCAATACCTTTCAATGGTACCCAACATGAACCACTTGATTCAACTTGAGAGAGTGCTTCATTTTAAGTTGAAGCAAGAAATTCATATATGAAGTTGGATTTAGCTCTTCGATTCTTCCCTTTCGTCAGTTTTGCTGTCAACTAAACACAATAACACTGTTTGGTATAAATGTTTTCATGCTAATCACATATATTGACCTCTCTAATCACTGATATTCGCATTGATGTTTCCAGATAGAAAACCTATTATCTCTACTGATGTAGAACATTTCACCAACATCCCATGTTTATGGAAATATAAGGGTGACGATGATGGTACATATAGAACAGTAGTCAAACTCAAAATATAAAGTTGTAGCCAATGTGAAGGTAACATCAATGTCAAATGTCACTTTCATCACCATTTTGAGAGTGACATAACATTGTTATCTTTTGGGTTTTATTACTAGTTTTATAGTACCAATATATCACCCTTAAATGAAACTGAACTTCGATGTGGATGAATTGCTACATTTGTTGGGACATTAAGTTTTACATCTAAGCTCAATGCAGAAATCGGTGATTGAAGATTATATCATGTAACTAGCATGAGGACATGCACGTTATACAAAAATGTTGTTGTGTTTGGTTGATAGTGAATCTAACGATACGGAGAGGAATGAGAGAGCATGATCCTACTTACAACATGAATTTCTATCTCGTTGAATCATGGGTTCTTTCTTGGTCATGATTAGGTTTTGACTTCTGGTTTGTGGTTAATGGAGTATATGCTCATTCTGATAAGTCTTTTGTATATCAGTATTATTGAAGCGTCACAACTTCGAATTTGTGCAACCTAACAGGTTTTATCCACATTAGAATCATATCTGCATGATTTGAAGTCACTGAAGTCTTGTAAAATAAGCGATGCAATTGCTTAGCTACACCCATCATCTGAAAATTGCCAGAAAGATGGTGATGACAGTGGTATTATTGGAAAATTTTTATTTTCACATGTGTGAAGTTTTAAAAAAGAAAAAATTGGATGGACAAATGTGCTGTGTTGCATCACTATCCAAAATCCATGAAAAGGAAAGCGAAAAGGGTAATTACTAATAAGATACCATATTAGTTTTTGGGAACAATCCAAATGAAAGATGGAGCAGTGTAATATCTCAATAAAATATTTATTGATCAACCAGTTGATTTACAATAGAAAACTAGTTATATAGAAATAAGTAGAAGAAAACTTCTTCTCCAAAGAAAACAAAAGAACATAACAGTAAAGTAACAAACAACAGTAATTTTATCATATAATATTATCTATAATATATTTATACTGTGCAAATAAAGAATATTTAGTATCTATATATATATATATATATATATATATATATATATATATTATTTATAATTTTTTATATTTTTTGATATTTTTTATATATATATTATATAATTTTATAAAAAAATATTTATTTTTATTATTTTAAAATTTTTTAATTTATATATAATTTTTAATAGATAATTAATTTTACACAATTATAAAATTTATTTACATGTGGTTAACACATGTCATCTATTTATTTTGACCTTTTAAGTCAACAATATCATTAAATATTATACATAAAATTTAACATCATTGATTTAAAAGTACACACTCATATATTACTAAAATATAAAAATAAATTTAATATGAACTTTACAATAAGAAAATTTTAATTTTACATAAAAATACAAAAATAAAACAAAACGTACTTAATCATATATATATATATATAATATTTTAATAATTAAATTTAAATAATATTTTTATACTTTAATTTTTTTTATAATTTGATGTATATTTTTTAAGTCGTGTTTTATTGTATAAAAAGTTAAAGAATAAAAAATTAGAAAACTATTTAAAAAATGTGAGTAAAAAAATAAATAAAATTTAGTTGTTAAGTCACTTAGGGAGGAAGGGAAATAAATAATATACAATGATAGTTAATTGAAAATGCATTTCAAGTACTTCTTTTCATTCTTTTCACATATTTATTTACTAGATAAGTTTTATAAAATAATTATGTGTTACATAAAAAAAGTTAGAGAAAGTGTTGCATTTATTAAAAGCATTTATTGTGTGGAGGATAAGATGGAAAAATACTGAGCAGGTGAGTCACAATATCACAAATTAATAGATTAGTAGAGGATGTCATATAAGAAAAATGATATTTTAATTTATTATTTTTAGTCACTTTTTAGATCATTTATTTTAATTTAATATATGTGATGTGATAATTTAAGGCGATGAAAATAATAAATTAAAAGTGACTGATAAAAATAGGTTAAAAATTCATTATCCGTTATCTAATTGCCCCAGGTTGGATCCCTTCCCATCAACATTCCGTCATCAGCACAGCTAAACTTTTTAGTCAAGTTCTCGGTATGATAACCTTCCTTGGAATACATGCTATACATGGTTGAATATTTTTAACGAGATTATATATATATATATATATATATATATATATATATATATATATATATATATAATAAAATAATAATAATTAAAATGTATCAAAATCAGACGACAATACTAATTTTGGATTAATTAAAATTTAAGAACAAAAATATATTTAATAATTTAGTTTTTATATTTGCCATATCATATATTTTATAATTTTACTATCTTTTATTTTATTTTTACTTATATTAAAGAGTTAATTAAATTTTAATATATATAACTCAATATATAAATAATATTATTTATGGATATTTTTTTATTTATTTTCAGTCATTTTTCACTTAATTTATTTACAATTAAATAATTTTAATGTCTCCTATTTTTTACTTTACTTTTTATTCTACTCATTCCATTCGAACAGAATCTTATATTATGTTCATTTGAAGAGATTTACCTTTTAGAAGGAGGGATGAGATATGAATGATTTGAAGATGATTGAGGTGTTCACATGTAATAATCTGTACAAATTGATTCACGGACATGTTTTCTTATTTATGCCAATTTCAAACAACCACTTATTAAAATATATTTTTAATTTATTTATTTAAATATTTTTTTTATTAAATAAATCTAACGCATCTAAATAAAATATAAAATTTAGATTATTTTCAATATCAAGGATAATTTGGTAATCTTATTTTTTTCTATTAAATTTAATTTTTAAACTATCACATCAATCAAATCACTCATAAACTTTACAATAAAATCTACCTACAAGTGAACACACCCTTAAGCTTTGTCCAAATTCATTGATAAATTTGGGACAAAGTAAATGGAAGGATTTGAGGGAAAAAAGGGGAATTGTGGTGTTGTTTACTTTGAGGAATTGAGAGGTGAAAGTGAATGAATTTGAAGAAAAAAATTGGTAGTTAATGTTAAGTTTGTGACAAATAGGTTAAAAAAATGTTATAATAGATAAATTTTGGTTAAAATATATAGTTCTTATTTTTGTTCAGTTATCCATTCAGTCATAATATTTCTTTTGTGTTAAATTAGGTCTAATTTTTTGTCATTTTTGTTTAATTTGACCATTTTTTTTCTAACGTTGTTTTAAATTTTAACGGTAATGAACAATGACTGTCACGTGTTGTTTTGTGATTTTTTTATTTTTTTAAATTTTAAAAAAGTTTAAATTTTTAGGTCAATGATATTAATCTCCATCCTTAAAATTTTTGTTCGAATTTTAAATTAATGAAAACACTAAACAAAAAATATTTAATAAAAATGTGAATTTTAATAAAACCATCATCATAATATTTATATAAAAATGAAATTAGGTCTCAATTTGGAGAGGGAGAAACTTGTTCCATTTAAAAAAAATGAAACTAAATTGAACAAAAATAACATAAGATGGGCATCAAATTGAATATAAAATATGGACTTTGACATGTGACACACTAATGGGTTGACACCTGAGTATTTTTTTGAAAAATTAAAAAATAATTAAAAATCAAAAATCAAAATAAAAAAAATAAAAAAACCTTAAAGTGAGATGTGACAATCATTTTTCGTGACCGTTAATTATTTAAATAACGTTAGTAAAAAAAATCAAATTGAATAAAATTGACGAAATTTGAAACCTGATTGAACAAAAAAGAAATAATAAGACTGAATTGATACAACTGAAAAAAGTAAGAAACAAATGTATATTTTAATCGTAAAATTATAAGATTACTCATTTGCCTCTGTGGTTAAAAGTAATTTGAAATAAAGAATTGTTGGACTAAAATTAATTTAAAAGATGTTAACATGGGTCGCAAATCTTAGTGTTGGTGTAGGGGATGACCCCAAAAAAAAGTTTTAAATTATATGTAGTGTATATTATATCAATAGAAATCAATTAGGTAGATTTTTATTGTTTTATGACGAAATTTGGAACCTGATTGAACAAAAAAGAAATAATAAGACTGAATTGATACAACTGAAAAAAGTAAGAAACAAATGTATATTTTAATCGTAAAATTATAAGATTACTCATTTGCCTTTGTGGTTAAAAGTAATTTGAAATAAAGAATTGTTGGACTAAAATTAATTTAAAAGATGTTAACATAGGTCGCAGATCTTAGTGTTGGTGTAGGGGATGACCCCAAAAAGAAGTTTTAAATTATATGTAGTGTATATTATATCAATAGAAATCAATTAGGTAGATTTGTATTGTTTTATAAAGTATGACATTTAACGTTAATAAATAATAAAACATAAATTTAAATACAATAAAAAATAAACAAATTTACTGAGATATTTTTTATATTCTCTTTCATTATCTTTTGAGTTCCTTGTCTATTTTCTTTTGTTTCAGAAGAGAAAATAGGAAGTTACACACAAACTCATTATTTCTATTCTTGTTTCTCATATATTTTATTCTATTATTGAAGATAAAATAGGAATTTTCTCTTCTCTATCTTGATAATAAATTATTAGTTTAATAAATAGTAGTTTTCACTTCATAAGTTTTTTGTATATTCATTATTGTGTTAAATATGTTTTTGGTTCCTTAACTTTGATTAAAGATTATAATTAGTCCCTCTTCAAAACTTTGGTTCAATTTAATTCTTCAACTTTATAAATGTGTGAATTTAGTCATTTTAATCAAATTTTGTTAAATTTATTTTACGTTTCAAACGTGTTTTATGGTAACATTTGAGTTATTTATATCATTTAACACATTTATGCTTAAATATTAACTATCAAACACGTTTAAAAAAGTCAAACAAACTTAACAAAATTTGGTTTAAAAGCCTAAATTCATGCATTTCTAAATATGGAAGACTAAATTGGTTCACTGTTTCAAAAAAGACTAATTCCAATTTTCATTGAAAGTTAAGGGATTAAAAACATTTTTAACCTCATATTATTTCATGAAAGTAAAAGGAAAATTTATGTACCATATGTTTTTTCATGATCTTTTTTAATTATGACTTGATCACCACATATCTTTCTTTTAATAATTACATCTCTTAATCTTTAATTAGATTTTTATAAATTATTTTTGTTCTTAAACTTTTTTTTAAAATAGATATATAGATAAATAATAAAATAATAGATTCATATTTTTAAAAGATAAAAGGAGAGATACCTAGAAGATGAAAATAAAACACATTCTACTTCTTCACCTCTTTTAAAACATAATACTAACTAAAGATATAATTATTAAATTGGAGGACCTTTTCAAAGGTTGGAAAAATTATATGTGCAACTGAAAAATTTTATATTAAGTCTGTGTAACGTATATAAATTTGGATATATTATTTCGGTCTTTCTTTGGTAAAGATCCTTTATTAGATATTAATAATTAATATTTAAATTGAAAATTAATGTGTGTAATATTGGTATTAAAAAATCCTTTAACATTTTAATTTAAAAATAAATGTTCAAATTAAGTTAAAATAAATTTTAAACAATTGTTTTTGTAATTATAAAAATGAATAAATACAATTAATTTCAAATACAACAAAATAAAATAAATACAATTATTTCAAATAGAAATTAAGTTGATGTAGAATGTCATCAGGCTCCTAGCGCATTGCTTTTCATGGAATCATGGCATAGAGACTTTGAATGTTTTTGAACTCTCCGAATGCATTTGTGTGAAAATTTCTCATAAGTTTGTACTAAAATGAAAATTTAAACAATACTTTTAAAAACACTCCTTTTTAACGACGATTGATATTATAACGATCGTTATATAACTTATTCAATCGAACTGATCAAATCTGTCGTGATTTATTAAATCTAAATATTTTTCTTTTTAAATATTATATTTATAACAATATATAAAGATGATTCTCTTTTTTGTGTTTACATTTTATAATACCAGTTTTACCCTTAATTATTTTATAAATAATTTATTTTTAACCGTTATTCTAAAAACTTCTTTTGTTTTAAACCATTATTTTAATTTTTTTTTACATATCTTTTTTTTTAATTTTACATTTAATAATTATTTTAAAAATTAATTATAGATTTGTTATTGATCTTAAGTTAAATTTTTTGAAAATTAAAAAATACAAATACACAAATATAATTACAACACATGCGCGTTCGCTAATATATATATTATAATGACGATTAGTGCATTAATTGTCGTAATTTTGTGAATCTAATTTTTCGAAGCTTTAAATAGCTTATAACGACGAGTTTGGAAACCGTCGTAATTTTTATGAAAATTGACACGGTAAACTAGCTGCGTTGTTTTCCCCAAACTTTAAACAATGATTATTTCAACGACAGATAAAAAGCTATGATAAAATACCTATTTTAACCATCGTAAAAAATCTGATTGTTAAAATTTTAAAAAGAATTAATACGAGCCTCTTCGTATTATTAGAAAAATATACAAAAAAATTAAAAATAGTGAGAAAGTTATGCACTTTATATTATATTATTAGTTATTAGTACATCTTTATTGCAGAAAGTGCTCATTTTATTTAAGGAAATATTGATGAACAATATAATTTTGACTATACACATATATATATATATATATATATATATATATATATATATATATACTTTCTCCTATATAAGAAATCTGGAGAGCCCCACTTTCCCCCCAGTTTGCTTAACATCTTTCTCAGACTGTTCTTTATACTCCTTAAAAGTGAATTTTTTGTACATAGCTGGCTTCATGTGGCTTTTTATAATTGCTTCCTCCATGGGACAATAGAAAAATGCCATAGAAAACCTCTCAGCATTCTCTGCAGCAACAACTCTGTGTTTTATGCTTTTATAAACACCATTGCTCCATGCCTGCACATTATAACGCACAAGTTAAAGTTTAGAAGCTCTTCCAAGACCTAGCTTTAGTCAACCATATAATATAGAAAAACGACAAATTATTGAGGGTATGTTAATGTTGGTTCTAAAGTGAATATTCATCAAAGTTCCACACCGAGTAATTTGAAGAAGAGAACAACAGAAAATATTATAAAAGTAAATAGTTGCTTTTAGAATTGTCATCGCAACCCAATAGGTCTCTTGAGTGTATGAGGGACTTAGATAGTTATGTATCATTAAAAAATTTGCAATTTTGATTGACTACTTGTGGAGGTAAGTCTTAAGTGCTGAACATGTTAAATTTTTTATGTACTTTTATTTATATTTTTCTATTCTTTTATGTGAATGTGCTAATTATAACATACTTTTTATAGACAGACACGGGTGATGTGCTTTTTATTGGAGCCCACAAAAAGTTGAAACAATTGATGCATGTTGGAAATTTTGTCTTTGTTAATTATTTCAGACGTATTCATTCTAGCCGTCTAATAATTTCTATTGGATTGATGATCACATTTTCAACCCTTTTTGTCCATTCAGATTCGTTGAAAAGTTGGTGGGTTTTAACTTTTAGCATGATGGAGTGGTAATTGAAAATGAAGACATCCATGTTGGACATTATTTATATATGTATACTAAGCAAGTCCTCCAAAGTCATTATTGTCCTTCTGAAAACAGCTCAACAAATTTTTGCCCTAAATTGAGCATATAATTGTGAGAATAGATAGTAAATTCTCATTATAACATTTTTTTTATTTAATCATTCCATTTTATTAGAAATGAAATTTAAACCTAATTCAATTTCATAATATCAGCGTGTAAGATGAGGTATGTACCTCATTTATATATAATGAAATTGTTTTATCTTTAATCGATGTGAGACTTAAAAATAAAAAGATAGTGTGAATACTTTATAACATTATTCTAGAAAGAGTAATGAGATTTCACCTGAAACAAGTCACCGATGTTAACGACCAGAGCATGTGGATTAGGCTTAACACCTACCCATTGTCCATCTTTCATCAATTGCAATCCCCCAACATGGTCTTGATGTACGATGGTGAGAAAACTAGTGTCACAGTGAGGTATCAAGCCATGCATCTTTGATACAGGGCATGGAGGATATCGATTCAGTCGAATGAATGAACTCTTTGGCCAGCAATGCTCTCGAAAATAGTTCGATTTCGCATTCAATTTGCAGGCTAGTATTTCAGACAAGCTCTGTGCAAGGGAGAACATTCGTGTTGCAAAACCTTCAAGGCTTGATCTAAGTTAAGAAAACAAAATTACTCCTTTTTCAGTTTATGTCAAAACACACAATGAAGGCACATGAAAGTATATGCATGTCATTCAGTGTTTATTAAGGAATGCTTTATTACCAGATGAACAACATGCTTGCCATGAATGTATTTGAAGAAACTAGTGTGAATAGAATACTCATACTTCTTGTTTGAAACATATATGAACTGTCTAGAACTGAATTCAAGTCACATTCTAGTTGCAGTAAGAATAAATTTAAATGCTTTAATGATTTTTTTTTCTGAAGTTAATTATTTTTTGTCCTTAAACAATAATGTAACTTTGATTTTTGTCAAATTTTGATTTTGTTAAGTTCCTATACTTAAAGAATGCATGGATGTAATCCTCTTTTTCTAATGGTGTCACATGTTGTTTTCTGACATGACAAACAATGAATTACTCCGATCTTTTAAAATGTTAATAAGAAGGGAACATTTAACCTGCATACAACGTGATTTCTTGTTTGTTAAATGAAAAAATACTTAACATTGTTGGACAAAAAGAATCACATTCATGCATTTGTTAAGTATAAGAAACTAATAAAATCAAAGTTTAAGATAAAGATGAAAATCAAAATTGTTTTATAGTTTTGAGATAAAAAAAATATATTTAACTTTTTATTAATATTATTATTTATTACTAAATAAATATATAATGTATTTTTTTTATAAGATATTATATATATATATATATATATATATATATATATATATATATATATATATATTTTTTTTTATATATTTTTTATAAAAAAATAATACTAGATAAATTAGTAGAGAAATTTCATAAAAAACAAAATATAGCATATGACTGATAATAATTTGCTTATTTCTTCATATCTCTGAAGTTGTTATATTGTGAGCTCAAAGAAAACGTTATTCAGGGAAACTATTTTCTTGTTGACAAATAAGGATATGATAAGGCACTTTTAACTATAAAGACATAAACACCACTAAATATATTCCCATATTATTGTTAATAGAATTAAATTCGATATATATATTGATTTTAAAATATATTGAGACTCGTGCTTGAAAATTTGTCCATTTCTTCTCGACCAAATAGACTAAATGGAGAATCATTAGTCTGTAACTATCCCACATTACTCCTTGTTTACAACATTTTTAGAAACACTTTTCTTTTTTCTTTTATTAGGCATTGTTATAAATGTCAATGTAAAAGAAGTTGACGTGACTTGATTTGTCTGGCTTTAGAAAGCTTGCGAAGAAAATGAAGATGTATGGTCATGAGTTAGGTTCTAGGGGAACCCACTCTATTGTACGAGTGCTGTCTCTTAGTTGTAATAAGTTAAAAACATCTATTCCTACGTACTCCAGAAGAAGCAAGCTAAGGTGTAAATTCAATACGTATAAAGGGATCAAATGGTAAATAAAATAGTTAATAATTGGGTGATATCGTTGAAATTCTTATATCAACTAGAGATAAAATGATTTTACGATATATAAGTTAGTACAAATTTCATCTTTTATATATATATATATATATATATATATATATATATATATATATATATATATATATATATATTCTGCGTTAAGACTAAATATTAATAACAAGAGTATACCTGAGAGTTTGGTGTTGGTCCATCCTTGAGACGTCAGTGACATAAAAGTGAAAGGCTTCTGACCATGACAGTTGTCTGAGATTGGTGGCAAAAGGATTCCCCCACCTATAAGCTTTGGCAGATAAGGTAGAGAAAATAACTTGCTGTGTTGACTTGTTCACAAAAGGTTGATAGAACACTTTCTTTTGTTCAATCTGCATGCTCTTGAGAAGCTCCTGTGGAATACCATGATTCACAACTTGAAAGAAACCCCATTCTCTTGCAGCTTCTGCAATTTCTCTCATGCATTCCTCTCTCTCAACACTTAACCTTCCAAGGTCGATCAAAGGTATATCACATCTCTCCACTGTAGAGCTGCAGTAGTCGTTATTGTTCCTTGAATCCCCTACGTCTTTCTGCACAAGGCTCTTGTAGGCCTCAAGGAATGGTGGTTCATAATCCATTTCAGAGCAAAATGTTACACTACATTCACAAAACCAATCCATTATTCGGTATGTGTCCGTAAACTTCTGATTAACAGTGTTTGGATCAACATTCCATCATCACGTTGAATGTGAATCCAATGTAAGACAAAGATTTTGTTAAACCAGACACAGTTGGTGTGTGTCTTTTTTAACTTATTTTAAGGAAATCATAGTTGTTTGTACGCATGCATTTATATGCTAAATGCTTTCTCTGTATCATAAACAAGATTAAGCTTTTATACAAAACGTTGCCAGTATCTATAGCAGCAACCATTGTTGCCCTAACTTCTGTTCTACAAACACACTTAAACACAGACAAATATATATACTTAGCTTCGAAGGGAAATATATATATATATATTTTTCTATATATTTAAAAGTCAAACAGAGGCCTGAAAGATTCATATTATAATAATAAAAGAATTATCCAAGGATCAAAATTTCACCTGTTCTTCTTTGAAGATGATTATTTGCTTCGTAGCTTGCAAATGCTAAGGTAGAGTCAGATGAAGAGAAGACACAATGAATTCTAGCAGAGAAACTCGGGTAAGTAATTCTTAGAAGAAAGAAAGTTGAAGTTTTATGTGAGAAGAAGAAGAAGAGCACGTAATGGATTGTTTAAGAAATTGGTGGTGGCAGAGATATTTATATGCATGTGAATCCATGCGAGGAAGTTTTGGAATAGCACTACGATTAAGTATATGGCTAAAGCAGAGACCACGCGGCCAAACACAGCATCAGAAAAAGAGAGGGGACAAACCATGCAACCACAACTACAACATACTATATAAGATATCAGAATTCTTGACGTGTAGCCACGAAGTGCAATCTACGTTCAGAAGGTAATAAGGAACCAATAAAATTTTACCATGTTACTGTATCTTGTTACTCTTGTTACTTTTATATAACATTTGTTTAAAATCTTTAAATACTCATTAATCGTTTATCATTTATGTTTTTTACCATTATTTAAATTATATTAACTGTTTTATATAATAAGGATATGCCACTTTCTGACGTTTGGCAATTTTTAGTATGGAAGAGCAGGAACAACAGTGTAGAACGATGGTATTTGGACAGGTAGGTATCAGTATATTGGGTAAACTTTTTGGTTTATTTTGATGTTTGTACGTGATTCTAATAATTCAATTTGTCCTTTTGGCTTTTAAAGTGGATTACAAATTCGGAGTAACGTTATTTTTTTTACTTAAAATGCTGAATTATTATTATTATTATTATTTCGCTTAAATATACTTATTACATTTGTGAAATGAAATAATCTTAAAAATTAGAAGTCAGGATTTAAAAAAAAAAATAGTGATGAAACTTGAATAGTTATATGAGATATAAAATTAAAGTATGAAAAAAATTGCTTATGAATAACTAAAACTTGCTTATAAACATGAAAGAAAAGCAACCCAACAAATGTCTTCGATTTGAGTAGCTAATCCCATAAAGAACGTGCAAAGCAGAAGAAAAGGAATTGTTATTTATAAAGCATTTAAAGGTATCTTGGAACCAATCTCAGGTAATTAGACACCCAAAACAATGATGAGGAGTTTCTTGATTCTTACAACATAAACAAGTAGAACATAAAACAATTCCAATCATCAATAATCTTTCCCCTAATAATTCGAACACTATAAGAAAATAAATATTTAGCAAAGACTAAAAGTTGATGTTAATAAGTAAAATTCGATACTAATTAGCCGATAGCCTCAAATTTACATAATGTGAAATGGACTCTAGATCCATAAATGTTAATTCATTAGCATCGACAAGATCGACTCTTAATAGTGTCAACTAAGCCAACATTAATTTATCATTAATTTTTAAATTGATTGTTAATTAAAACAATTTAGTACCGACCTAGTCGATGCTAATTAACACATTTTTATTTTAAAATATACTCAATTTAGTGTTGATTAGCTCAAACTAGATGAAATTTATCTTTAATATTAGCTAGTTTGGTAGATACCAATCATAGTAATTTAAGAAAAAGTTTTTCATACGATACCTCCATCTTTAACAAAATAAAATACAAACTAAAAAATTGTAATGGATAAAGGTGATGAGTTTGATTGAAGGAGATGAAGAGAAAAGTGTGGATGAAGGACATGTGTGTAAATAAAGCAAATGTGGATGAAAAAGATGAGTATAAGTGGAGGATATAAGTGTGGATAAAAGGGATGGGTGTAGATGAAGAACATTTATATAAAAATGAGAGGGAAATTTGTGAGTGATAAGATTTCTCATCTTTAAATCTACATTTTTACTTAAATATAATTTATAATTCCTATTTGTTGGTAGGAAAAGGCATACAAATATGTAACATGTAAATATTAGAGATATATTATATTAGAATTGACGCTAACTTCGGAAAATAAAATTAGTGTTGACTTAGCCGAGTAAACTCCACTAGTGTAGTTTTGAAGTTTTAACTCATGATATAAAAATGTAGTAGCAATTTTAAAATTTTTGTGAACTTATAGGCCTCAGTTGTTGATGTAATCAAAGCATATTCAACTATATGCTTCGGTTATTAAGGAACCGAAACCTATAAGTTCACGAAAATTTCAAAATCATCACTCTTTTTTTAAGATTTTAATTTAGCATGTAGGTATAGGCCTCAGTTACTACAGAACTGAGGCCTATACACCTTATATGCTTCGGTTGCTACTGAACTGAAGTCTATAAGTTTGCAAAAATTTCAAATTTGTCAAAGTTTTTTTAATTATTTTTTTAACTGCAAAGATATAGGCTTCGATTGCTACAGAACCGAGGCCTATACACCCTATATGTTTTGGTTGATACAGAACCAAGGTCTATACACCTTATATGCTTCGATTATTGCAGAACTGAAACCTATAAGTTTGCGAAAAGTTCAAAATTGTCACTATTTTTTTAAATTATTTTATTTAAGCGTAGAGGTTTAGGCCTCGATTATTAGTATAATTGAGGCCTAAACATCTTTTATGCTTCGATTTTTCTAATAACTTAGACCTAAAACTCTACTTAGGGTTCTTCTTCTTCTTCGTTGCAAAAACCATCGTCCAAGGTCTCCACTCTCCGCCTTCATTGCTAAAGGACTTTGTGAGGACCTCCATTCACCAGCTCGTCGCCACTCAACGTCGAAGTGGTGGGTGTTATTTTTTCGTTCTTTATTTTTTTTGCGTTTTTGGTGGTTTTTGTGTGTTCCTTGGGCTCTTTTCTTTGTAAAGTTTGAATTTCTTTTGCTGCCATTGGTGCCTAGGTACTGTTTTTGTTGGGTATTGGGCTCCCTTCCTATGTGGAGAAAAGGTCCAAAATTTGAGAAGCCCATATCTCACTTAACCTAGTGGAGAGGAGGTTATAAAATAAAGAGAGAGGCAGAACAATAGAGTCAGAATACACTGAAAGCCCTAACACATAGAGGGAGAAGTAGAGGGAAAATTCTATTCACGTTTTTCATAGAGCTGTCGCAGTAAATTCGGCGCTGCGGATTCGTTCACCGTTGGATCGGGCTGAAATTTTTACAACAGGTTCGGAACTCATTGCTCTTCATTCTGACCGGTCGGATCTTTGATACGAGGTCTGAGTTGGGAGATATTAATTTCGCACTACAGCAGTGATTTGTAGAGGTTTTCCTCTCTTGTTCTTCTCTATTTTGAAAGCTTTGTTGCTTTGTTATTTGGTTGGGTGTTGGCACTAATTTGTGCTATTGATTGAGACTCTTTTGTACTCTTGTTGATC
>Ga0214544_1002146_pt1 | contig 41611 bp, 18 predicted proteins | sample CNSS3metaG_FD_160074 | JGI IMG/M metagenome (GOLD analysis project Ga0214544, IMG submission 160074) | Root nodule microbial communities from cowpea collected in UCLA plant growth center, Los Angeles, California, USA - CNSS3 | ecosystem: Host-associated > Plants > Roots > Nodule | place: USA...
TAATAAAAATTTTCAAAAAAAAAAATCAAAAAATTTTAAAAAAAAATTAAAAAAAAAAATATTTTTTTTTTAAAAATTCAAAAAAATGTAGAGCACACATCTTTAACACCGTTAACTCTATACTAACGGAATGTGCCTAATTGTTACACATTTTCAAAAATATGGATCTAATTGAGACTAAAAAAAATCTTAGGACCTATTTGAGATTTTTCAATAAAAATATGGACCAAATGAGTATTTTAACCAAAAAAATTATTAGGATGTTTTCTCCTTGGTAATACAAAATTATTGAAAAACTCTATCACAAAATTTAAACGTTAGCGGGAGATATTTTGTCATAGGTGGTAAACTGGATTTTCCGATGAAGATTAATAAAGTTGATAGATTATCTGTACTTATAACACTGTTTGTTAGGAAAAAAAAAATAACATATTAAAAGTTTAGTCATGAGAATGTTAATGGTAACATATTTGTAATAATTTTAAAATCCATTATTTATTATCATTTAAAAGTATAAGAAATTATAAAACAGTTATGAATTTTATTTTGTATTTATGTTGGGTTTAGATGAAGATTATTAATAGGATAATTTAAGATAAAATTCATGGTAAAATACATTTTTGATACTTAAAAGAGTAAATTTGAGAGAAAATTAAATACATAAAAGACAATGAAAAACTTATGAATTTTAAAACATAAGAGAGCATTTTTATTACTTAAAATTGCATTATTCTGAAATTTAAAATAAAATAAAGTAAAGAATTTGAACCTAGTGTATAGTTTTGTTTTCATCTTCATGTTTTTTCTTCTTCTCCATGTTTTTTTTTTCTCTACCTCTTTCCATTGTCTTCCTTATCATCTTCTTCATGTATAAAGATTTCTCTTTTTTTTTTCTTTTTCTTACTTTCCTCTCTTATCTCGTGTTGCTCTTATTTCTTTTTTTTTTTCATTCATCTTTTTCTATCTTTCGTTTCTTTATTGATATTAATGTAACAAGTGATAACATTTACATTTTAATTGCTAAATATTATTTTATATCATTTTTTATACTTAACTTTTTAAAATTAGCTAATATTTTTGTTAAAGTTGAATATTAATATTTTTGTTTTTAAAACATATATTTACTTTTTTGCATATAGTTAAGTTGTCTACCAAAACTGGTAATTTAAAATTTTTAAACTAAAATTAGTTTATCTAAATAAAAATATTTTAAAGAATGAACACAATTTAAATTAAACAATTCAATTCCAATATTTTTAAAAAAATTTAGTCCAAAACAACGTCTCAGTGAATTTTACTCCTAACTTTGTATATTTTAATAATTTTGACGATTGACACCGTAAAATAGTTTTACATTTGACGCATAAAATTATATTACATTAGGAATGCATTTTTTTTTTCTTTAAATTTTAACTTAACCTGTAAAAAAATTAATGTTTTTTTTTATAAAAAATAATACCGGTATTTCGTTCCAGTCATTTATGCAACATCCACCAAAACCACAGAAAGTTAAAGTTTTAAGTAAAATAAGCAAATTTGTTCATCAAATCTTTCAAAACCAGTTAAAATGTTTGTCTCTGTCTATTATATAACCTTTTTTAAAAGATAATAAGATAATAATTTGATCGTATGTAATACTAATAATAATTTTAGTTATGAATCAAAATATTTAAATATATAGTTTAGCCCTTTATTGCAAGTATTATGTTTTCAGTGTAGAAGTATTGGAAAAAATTAAAGACGTTATGAGTAGATATTTTATTACACTTAAAAATTACAAAAATCTGGCTTCTATGTACATGTCTTGCTTTTCCCTCTCGTGATTCAAATGGCGAAAACCCCATAAACCCTAACATCTGGTGCTACTGAGTGATCGTCATGTTTTCTTGCGGAACGAAGAAGAGCAATGCTCGTGTTCGGAGAGAGCAAGGTCGCGGTTCGGCGGTGGCAGATTCTCCGGTGACTCCTGCGCGAGCCTCTTTCAATGACAGCGCCGTTCCCAATCGCCCTAGCTCCGGCACTCCTGCTCCTTGGGCTCCTCGTTTATCTGTCCTTGCCAGGTACTCGTTCATTTGCTTCTTTGCCGAAATCTGCCTCGAAAATCGCGTTCTGCTTCTGACTCTTTTTCGTTTTCCGTGCGTAGGGTTCCTCAGGTCAACCGAAGTGGAAAAGGAGACGACGCTGATCCTACCAAACCTGTTTTCGTCGGCGAGTTTCCGCAAGTGGTTCGAGATGAGCAGAACGTTTTGCTGCACAAGCGAATTCCTGGTGAAACAATTTGACCTGTCTCTTTACTGCGTTAGTTGGCACGTGTTTTAATTCCTTCAGATTTGAAGTAAATTTGGTTTGATGTGTTTGAGACTATGGTGTAACGCAATGCAGGCGAAGATCGCGCGTGTGGTGGGATTGACAAGTGCACAGCACTCGCCTGGATTATTTGCGGGAACAGGGTCTACCTATGGAGTTATCTGTCCCCGGCACCCTCCATGAAATGTGTGATCCTTGAAATTCCTGTGGATGATGCGGATGTTAGCAGAAATGACGCTGGTAGTTGGTTGCTTCGTGTTGTTAATTGTGATGTCGCTTCTGTGGGAAGGAATGAGGTTGCCAAACAGTGCAACTCTGCTGCTGTAGTTTTGTGTAATTGTCAAACTCGGGCTGTTTTTTATTGGCCAGACATTTATTCTCAGCTGCTTGCTCCGGTAAGTAGCATAGCATCTTCCAGTGAGCTGGGGGCTGTTTTTACTTCTGATGGGAAAGCTTCCTTCAACCGGCAGCGGCGACAAAGTAAGCTAGCAAGTGGTCCGAGTGGATTGTTCACGTTTAACTCTATGATTGCTTCTAGTGTTCCCAATCATAAGTTTGCATGTGTTGCCCTTGCGTGTAGCTCAAGTGGTGAGCTCTGGCAGTTTCAATGCACTCCTAGTGGCATTGAGCGAAGGAAAGTGTATGAAAATATCATGCATTTCCATCCTCAACGGGGTGAGTCAGTTCAAACTGTGAGCAATGTCGGGTACCCAAGGTCTCTGACTTGGGGTTGCCCGCATTATTCTATCCAGGAAGCAAATAGGCAGTTCTTGGTATTGACGGACCATGAGATACAATGTTTCAAAGTAGAGTTTGATAGTGATATACCTGTTTCTAAGCTTTGGTCTCAGGAAATAGTTGGAACAGATGCTGAGGTTGGCATTAAGAAGGATCTGGCTGGTCAAAAGAGAATATGGCCTCTTGATATGCAAGTAGATGATCATGGTAAAGTCATTACTATTCTTGTTGCAACCTTCTGCAATGACCGGATTAGCAGTTCAAGCTACATGCAGTATTCTCTCCTGACCATGCAATATAAATCGGTGCTGGGTTTAGAGACAACAAATGACAAGGTTTTAGAGAAAAAAGCGCCTATTGAGGTGATAATGCCAAAAGCTAGAGTTGAAGATGAAGATTTCTTGTTTTCCATGAGGCTTCGGATAGGGGGCAATCCTTCAGGGTCTGCAGTCATAATATCTGGGGATGGAACAGCAACTGTCTCCCATTATTATAGAAACTCTACACGACTCTATCAGTTTGATTTACCCCATGATGCTGGTAAAGTGCTAGATGCTTCAATCCTTCCTTCTGCAGATGATTATGAAGAAGGTGCATGGGTTGTATTAACAGAGAAAGCAGGAATATGGGCAATACCAGAGAAAGCTGTCATTCTTGGAGGGGTGGAACCACCTGAGAGAAGCTTATCTCGGAAAGGAAGTTCTAATGAAAGATCCGCACAAGAAGAGATAAGAAATCTTACATTTGCAGCTAATGTTGCTCCCAGAAGGGCTAGCTCTGAAGCATGGAGTGCTGGGGATAAACAGAGGACGGTTTTGAGTGGAATTGGACGAAGAACTGCTCAAGATGAAGAATCAGAAGCTTTGTTGAATAATCTTTTCAATGAATTTTTATCATCTGGTCAAATTGATAGGTCTCTTGAAAAGCTAGAAACTTCTGGTTCATTTGAAAGGGATGGGGAAACCAGTGTTTTTGTACGGATGAGCAAATCAATTATTGACACCCTAGCTAAACACTGGACAACTACCAGAGGTGCAGAGATTTTAGCCATGGCTGTTGTTTCCACCCAACTCTTGGAAAAGCAGCAGAAACATGAAAAATTCCTTCACTTTCTTGCCTTGTCCAAATGCCACGAAGAACTGTGTTCTAAGCAGAGTACGAAATCTGCAGTCTATTCACCAAAAGTTCATTTACTGTTATTTGATGCTCAGACATTTTTTTTTTTACAATCATACTTCCTTATCCAACTAGTTTAATCATGTTTGAATTGGTCCTAAGTTGTTACATGATGTGGAAGTGTGACTCGTATAAGCTTAATTTATCTGCCAACCTCCTTTATAAAGTAAAATTAATCAGCTGCCTCCTTCGAAGTATTTGTTCCAGATTGTGCTGATGGTAAAAAATAGTCAGATTTAGGATGACTTTGTGCAATGTATATCATAAGTAATGCCACAGAGTGTTTTTTCACTAATAACTTTTTGACTTCTATAAATTGCGTGAAATGCATATGAATATAATCTCAAGTATCATCTAATGCTCTTTTGACTCTGCGTCATCTTATGCTGTGACTAAATGATTAGAGGCTTAGTTTTCTTTATTTCTTAACCTCACATGTGAGTTTTTATAAAAGAGTAATCTTGATAATAGACGGAAGTAGTAAATTATAGATTTGGTTGTTGACTAGATGCCTTTTGTAGTTTACATTTTAGGTATGCACGTGGATTCTTGATCCTTGTTGTTTGACTTCTTAGGGTGGGATTGTATGTGAAGGCACATTTATTTATGATTTTGTTAATTGATGAATCTGCCAATCTTTTTAATTGATGTATAGATTAAGTCAGTGAATAAATAATTATAGGTTTAGGTAAAATGCAAGATAAAAGCAGCACATTGACAACAAGTGGATATTCCATGACTGTATGATGCTTTTTTGATTGCCAGGACATGCCTTGCAAATTATTCTAGAGCACGGTGAAAAGTTATCTGCAATGATTCAGCTGAGGGAGCTACAAAATGTGATCAGCCAAAATCGATCAACTAATGTTGACTCCTCAAATTCTAGTTTGGACATTCAAATGTCAGGTGCCCTTTGGGACATGATACAGTTAGTTGGTGAGCGAGCTCGTCGAAACACTGTCCTTTTGATGGATAGAGATAATGCAGAAGTGTTCTACAGTAAGGTTTCAGATCTTGAAGATCTCTTCTACTGCTTAGATAAAGAGTTAGAATATGTAATAAGACCGGAGCACCTGTTAGTGATCCAGATCCAGAGGGCATGTGAACTCTCTACTGCATGTGTTACCATAATTAGGACATGCTTCAACTATAAGAATGAGCACAGATTATGGTATCCTCCACCTGAGGGTTTAACACCTTGGTATTGTCAACCTATTGTACGGACTGGGATTTGGAGTGTTGCTTCTGTTCTGCTTCACTTGTTAAATGAAACATCTGGACTTGATAAAACCTCAAAATTGGACTTGTATAACAATTTGGAAGCACTAACTGAAGTCCTACTTGAGGCATATTCCGGAGCTGTTACAGCGAAGAATGAGCGTGGAGAAGAACACAAAGGTCTGTTAAATGAATATTGGGAGAGACGAGACACCCTTCTTGAATCTCTATATCAAAAAGTTAAAGAATTTGAAGATGCTCACAAGGTTATTATTTTATTTTTCTTACGCTAGTTATCCTTGCAATCCTGGTGTGGAATTGATATATGTTGTTCAATTGGTCTTTTGTACAGGATTCGTTTGAAGTTGCTGGAGAGCAGAATGACGAGACCATAATGAAGCTTACTTCACATCTGCTATCAATTGCTAAACGACATGGATGTTACAAAGTTATGTGGACAGTTTGTTGTGATGTGAATGATTCGGAATTACTGAGAAATATTATGGTATGCCTGATTTTATTCATTGTTGTCATGTTGTGCACTCAAGTTGGCATGTTGCTTTTATTCCCTCTTTTCTAGGTATTTGCAGATTGAATGATTTTTTTATTAACATATCAACCCAAATATTCTGTTACTAATTGGGGTTAGGGTTTGAAAAGAAGTCCCCTGGGAAGAAATATTTGCACTTTTCTAGATCTATTGTCTATAAAGAAGCAATGATACGGTTTTATCATGATCTAGAGCTGGAGTCAGGACTCAAAATGCCTCTTTAAATAATAAAGATCTATTAATTAAGAATCAACCGTAGACCTCAGTTCCACCAAATTTTTACAGCTCCTGTTCTCCTTCATTCTATTTAAACCTTTATATATTATTGGAAAGAGCTCTCAAGGAAAGACTATGCAAACAAATGTTGACCAGGCATACGGAAATTTCTTTTATCACATTCTTCACCAATGTTCAAGCACAAAGTAACATCTGATGTTTATTTTATTTTATTTTTGTGAACTCTTAAAACACAAGATATACCAAAAAATTGCCTGATTTTGGGCACAACACCTGAAATGAGTTACTAGTAGTAACTAAGTCGTTTTCAGTTGCATTGCTGACAACCCCCAATGTCAAATAAAACTTTGGCCTTTCACGAAAAGTTGGTTACTGGAAAATGATAATTTATGATGTCCATTTTTTCAGAAATTTATTCTTGCTTATGTCTCAACGGTTTGTGTGCAGCATGAAAGCCTGAGTCCAAATGAGGGATTTAGTTACTATGTCTTTAAGAAACTCCATGAGAGCAGACAATTTTCTCAACTTTTAAGGCTAGGGGAAGAATTTCCCGAAGAGCTATCCATTTTCCTGAGGGAGTATCAAGATCTTCTATGGCTTCATGATTTGTTCCTTCATCAATTTTCCTCTGCTTCAGAATCACTTCATACATTGGCGCTGACACAAAACATGCATTCTAATTCAGTCGCTGAAGAGAAAGAACAGGAGTGTCTGAAGACGAAACTAAAATTGACTGACAGAAAAAATCTTTTATACCTATCTAAGATTGCAGCCTTTGCAGGTATAGTGCTGTGTGTTTTTCAACCGTATGGAGATTACTTTCTTTCTCTTCATTCTATTTTATATTTCTTTATATCTCTTCAAATTCTGATAGTAACTTATGGTTGCAATCAACTTTTAATGTTCAGTTTTATTATTTATGGCTGCAGCCTTTTTTCACTTTTATTTATTTTTGGGAATTGGTGAACCTATAACGGATGATGCAATAGGCTCAACATAACTCATTGCAGTAGACTTTGATACCATATTAGATATTAGGTTTAGGCCTAATTCAATCTTAAAACCGATTTATAAGATAAAGTTTGCATCCTACATGTATATTATGATTTGGCTATATCCCTAGTCAATATGGGGTCTCCGACAATTGTTATTTAAATTCTAATTTGTGTTATTTTAATCTATGAACACTGACTGTTTAGTAAGTTAAATATCTACGTTATTTTGGGGATGAATAGACATTAATAAATTGCATTTGCTATAAACAAATCCTTTTCTTTGGTACAGCTGGCAAAGATGCTGATACTCAGGTCAAGGTCGACCGCATTGAGGCTGATTTGAAGATTCTGAAATTACAGGTAAATTTGAGTGACTTCTGCATAGAGTCTTGTGTGACTGTTTTATTTGCCCTAGAGGTATAAAAGATTAGTGAGTTAATATTTGCTTTGTTTCATGAGAACTTGGTTTGCTCTGGTAAATAAACCTTGTTGCACTCTTTTAAAAGTCCTCTTTATCCTTATTTATGTGTTTTACTTGTAGGAGGAAGTAATGAAGCGTTTTCATTCCATTGAGGATACGCAACTAGTAGAAGATGAACCGCTTCATCCTCTAGAATTGATTAACTTATGTCTGGAAAGTGAAGATCAAGAGCTCTCACTGTGGGCCTTTGACGTTTTTGCTTGGACTAGTTCCTCGTTTCGGAAGATAAACAAAAGCCTTTTGGAGGATTGTTGGAAAAAAGCTGCTAGTCAGGATGATTGGAGTAAATTCCACGATTCATACACATCTGAAGGATGGAGTGACCAGGAAATTCTGCAAAACTTGAAAAATACCATACTTTTCCAGGCTTCAAGTAGGTGTTATGGACCTCGAAGTGAAACATTTGAAGAAGGGTTTGACCAAGTATTACCCTTGAGGCAAGAAAACATGGAGGGTAGTTCAGTTGAAACAATATTAATGCAGCACAAGGATTTTGCAGATGCTGGCAAACTTATGCTAATGGCAATAATGCTTGGTAGCGAGCATGGTGGTGACCTGAGAATCGAAGAAGGGCCTTCCCCAATGGATTAGCGTGACATCTGGAATATGCATTTGTTGTGATACTTCCTCTTCCATGCACTGCATTCACTACACAACCCTGCCGTAATCACAAAGACGCCAATATCGAAAGTGAAATGCTTCTTGCATACGGTTTTTGCATACCACTCCGGAAACATTATTGTTTGGTAAATGAAAATTGGTTTTAATTTTTTTTTTTTTTTTTATATTCAAAACAAAGAGCAGTGTGAGAATGGGGGCAGTTAAAATGCCTTGCAAATAACATTGTTGATATTGAAATCGAAATTAACTAGATCATGTCAGTATAGGGAACATCAGTATTTTTATTACTGGTGAAAATATATTAACTGAAAATGAAAACAAGTGCTTAAAAATGTGCCAGTGTCATCCAATCTAAATATTTGAATATTGATAATTTTTTTCGTTCTTAGACATCAGTGAGACGACCTAGTTTTGTTTCTAATATTTGTTTTAATAAATGTTTCTAGAAATATATTTCTGATCACTGTTGGATATTTAAACTAACCTTGAAACTGGAATCTCAAAATAGAAAAAATTGATACAAGTGAAGGGAAAATAAAATAGAAAGAATGTCACTGTTGGATTTCTAGGGAAAATAAAATAAAATTATACTCCATCAACTCATAAGACATATGAAGTATCTCTCAAATCCCTAAGCAAATATGATTATGCGGCAAACAGAAAAGATAATTGATTTATGAATAACACGAATCTACTTTAAGAATATACTACAAGAGATACGCGGAAAAGAAAAGAAAAAGAAACATTTCGACGATGAAGAGTTTGGTAAAGAGAAGGGTAGAAAAAAGATAATTGTACACTCCATTCCAATTTTCTTAAAATATACAAAAAAAATGATATAAATCAATATATCATTGTTTTCAAAAGCATGCACAATAAAAATAATAATAATAGAAAAGAGCCTGAAATCCTTTTCTTTTTCAGAAGTGGTTTTCAATCTACCTTCTTAATTTGGATTAAGGACAAAGGTTAACAAAATGCTTTTTAATGTTTTTTAATATTTTTATCCATTAATATTTGTTAAAAAGGTTTATATCTTACTTTATGTATAATAAATTATTATAACTTTTATTTGAAAACTTTACTTATTTTATTTTTAATGAATTTCACTATTAATTTATAACTTGTTAGTACATTTTAGAGTGTTAAAAATACATTTACCCTTTATTTAATATAATTTGAGATTCCGTTTAGAAGTTAGAATAGTCCAAGAAACGCGTAGAATCATATTTATTTTAATCACAATAGGTTTGCTAGAACGGTTGAATAAATGAGCTCAAATCTGAAGTAAGACAACAATACTTAAAAAAATCAAAGATAAGAAAACAACCGTTTAAACTGTCTTTTAATTATAATGAGAATCTTTGTCACTTCATAATTTATCTTACAATGATATGTGAAGGTTCACTCACTTACAAAATTATTAAATTCTTTACCAATTTACCAACTCATAACTATTAATCGAATAAATTATGCTGTTATCAATCAATAACTTCATATAATTTTTTTTAACCTAACTATGGACTTATAATTATGCATTACACAAATGACATATAAATAATATGATAAAATATAAATAACAAAAAAAATTATATAATACATCGATGGCAGCTACAATCACTTAAATTAATTAAACAAGCTTCCACATAAATTAATTTTATGTTATGTTATTTCAATGTTTTTATTTTCAATTGTTTATTTATTTTCATTTAAAGTATATATTAACAGAATATTATTTTTACGATTATAAGTTTATAATAATTGATTATTTACTTTTCCTAAAGCATGTTTGTGACGCGTCCTTCTAATTTTTCATTCTAGAGCACATTTGGGTTTTTCATTCCCACAAGAAGCAAAACGCGTGTATGTAAATTGCATTATAATTTCCTTTACTTTAAAATTTTAATTTTCAGAAGTTGCGTCTAACCCAACAGTAGCAAGGATGCAAGGTGACAGACACATCTCATCCGTTCACACATTTTAACATATTTCTCAACACATCCCAACTTGACTCTATAAATTTGAGCCTTTTTCAGTGTCTTTATACATCACATATTCACTTGTTAGATTTGAGCAATTAAGTTAGCATTTTTAGAAGTGTCTAGGGATTCTGCAGAAGAAAGAGAGAGAGAGAGAGAGATGAAGAGTGGTTGATTGCAGAGTGCAAGAAGAGAATTGAAGTGTGATATAATGTCAAAATAGTATCTTTTTGCCTTCTTGCTAAATTCCAAACACCACGTTTTTTTTGTGAGGATCGAGGTTGTCTAAAAAAATTCCACTTTTGGATTTCCTTTCCTAGAAAAGATTGTCCAATCATTGTTGCTGTTTTTGTTTTTCATCTTGCTGCCAAAATAAGGAATTAATTAACCAACTGTCACAGAGACATGTCCATAGAAAGCATGTCCTCAGCTGGTGGTGATGGTGATGGTGGTGCCAGCATTGAACTTGGTGCTTCCTTACTTGGTTCTACTACCAAGGGGAAGTACAACAGGATATGGCGTAAGAGTTTATACATAAGGTTCCTCATCTCCGTCAAGAAGCCATCAACTTCCGGTGGCAACCATGAGTCTCTGCCATCACCACCATCTCCTGCTAGTAGAACTTCCTCTTCCAAATCCTATGTCACAGTTGATATAGAAGAGTGCATTAGCAGTGATACTGATGGAATTGTGAAGGAGCAGGACTTGAATTCTCTTTCTGGGCTTGGGGGTCAACGTCAACGCACACAGGTAGAAATTCATCCACATATTTGGTTGTTTTGGTGGTGTTTGGTAGATCCCCTGTGGTTTACACTCACCGAACCGAACTAAACTTTCTGAATTTTTGGTTTATCGAAGTGTTCAGGATGAATCTACTACCTCTTGTTCCTATGTGGGTGTGTTTTGTTGATGTGATTTTGTGTTTATGAACAGGAGCGCGGTGTTGTTGATGAGGGGAACCCCACTGTACGGTTACCAGTTCTTGGAATAGACTTTTCCAAGTCTTTATTGAAGAGCTACAAATGCAACGGTTGCACAATTTTGATGCTGTTGGTCTCGGCTGGGTTGTCATTCGCCATAGGCTTCAAGCAGGAGGGACCTAAACATGGTTGGCATGATGCTGTTGCTATACTGTTTGCTCTTCTCCTGCTGGTTCTGGGAAAACCATTTGCAAACTTTTTGTGTGAGAGGAAAAGGTTGAAATTGAAGGAGAGAAAGCACGAGTTGAAATCCATAGTGAAGCGAGGTGAAAAGACGCTAAGGGTTTCCGTATCTGATATTCAGGTGGGAGAAACGGTGTGCTTGTGGCCAGGCGATGAGGTTCCGGCAGATGGTGAACTTGAAAGTGATGGCATCCTTGTGGTGGAGGAGTTTGGGGTAAGGAAAATCAAACAGAAGGGGAAGGATTCGTTTCTTGTAGCTGGTTCAAAGGTGATCGGGGGCCAGGGAAGGATGTTGGTAACATCGGTTGGAACCAAAACCAATTCTGAGAGGAAGGGTTTGTTGGAAAGACAAATTGAGAAGCCAATTTCTTACATTGACATGGCTGCACTTTTTATCTCTGTAGTGGTTGCATTTGTGGTGTTGATTCGCCTAATTTGTGGAAAAGATGGGAGCAATGCAGGGTTGCCAGAAATTAAGGGGAAGGTCTCAATTGGCGTGCTGATGAAAGTCCTTGAGAGAATTTTTCTGAGACCCCAAGGAAGGGTTTCAATTTTGACAGGTCTTGTTACTGTTGCAATACTTTGCGTTCAGCATGGAATGCCGCTTGTGGTTACAATTTCTCTCAAGTACCAGATTGAAAAGGAAGTGCAAAGCCAAGATGTAGTTCTTAATGATTTGTCCGCTTGTACGACAATGGGGTTGGTAACTGTCATCTGTGTTGATGTATCAGGGGAGCTTGTATCTAAACAAATGGAGGTTAGCAGAATATGGATGGGAGAGGAATATATCAGCATGGTTGAGGGATCAGAAATAGAAAAACCTGTTCTTGACATGCTTAAACTGGGGGTTGGTTTATCAGTCCTTGCACCAGAGATTTATCTTTCCCCTCTGTTCAATTCACTTGTTTCTTGGGCAGAAACAACATGGGAAATGAGCATGAGATCTTTCACAGAAGAAAAATTTGATATTCTTAAGCACAGCAAATTGGATTCTGGCAAAGAAGGCAGTGGAGTTTTGGTGAGAAAAATTGGGGACAGTGAAGTTCTGCACTTGCACTGGAGTGGAGCAGCATCTGAAATTTTGGAGATGTGTTCACAATACCATGACAGTAAAGGGAATTGCCACGCCATGGAAAACCAGAAAATAAAATTTGGGAAGGTGATTAAACAGATGGAGGATAGTGGTCTTAGGTCAATTGCTTTTGCATATAAACAAACAGATGGAGAAGAACTTGAGCAAGAAGAACTGATCTTGTCAGGACTGATAGGCCTGAGAGAAACTAGTCAAGAATCCATAAAATCAGCTTTGGAAAATTTCAGAACTGCTGCAAATGTACAGATCAAACTGGTCTCGGAGGATGGCATCGAGAAATTGGAAGGAATTGCTCGTGAACTGGGACTAGAACATGGTGTTGTGCTAGAAGGTAAACAACTTCAGGATTTGAATGAGGAAGCTAGACTGGTCGAAGTGGATCGAGCCCATGTAATGGCAAAATTCCTTCCTGAGGACAAACTTCTCTTGATACAGTGCTTGCAAAAGAGAGGCATGGTGGTTGCATTCACTGGGACAAGGTTGATAACTAGTTTAACTTCAATTCTAAAAGTAGCTGATGTGGGGATAGTGCTTGATTCTTTGGATAGAGATAGTTGTGACATATCTATGAAATGCTTCAGTGCATTGGAACCTGTTGTGATAGCTGGCAGAAGTAAATACCACAATATTCAGAAGTTCATTCAACTTCAGTTGACATGTACCATATCAGGATTAGTCATAACCTTGATCACAACCTGTACTGGAGATTCCCCGCTTGCACCGTTCCAGTTGATTTGGGTGAATGTTTTTGTGTGCATTCTGGGTGGCCTAATGATGGTAATGAAGTTAACCAGCGAGGAAGAACTTGTTAAACAACCATCTGATGACAGGAACCAAAACATTATAGCCAAAGAAATCTGGAAAAGCATTGTGATTCAGGTACTATATCAGACTTGTGTATCAATGATACTTGAGTTTGGGGGACATGTTACTGACAGGGAGAAAAAAGTTCGGGAAACCATGATCTTTAACACCTTCTTGTTGTGCCAAATCGTCAATCTGCTCAACACCATGAAGTTGTTGAGAAAGGAAGTTCTTGTTCAGAGCTTGTATTTCTTGGGGGCCTTAGTTATCTGTTTTGCAATGCAAGTGGTGGTGATTGAGTATGCTAAAGGCCTATCAGATTGCATGCACCTGAATGCTACGAGATGGGGTATCTGTGTCATGATTGCTGCTCTTCCATGGGTTCTTGAGTGGAGCATGAAGAATATTCTTCCAGTTATTCTGAATTCCAGCACCAGTTATTCTTCAGAATCCAGTACTTCACCTTCTTTCTTTCTTTCTCCATCTTTTCCATTTCTGATGCTACTTTTGTTCCCAATAGGACTAATTTTTAGTCAAATGGGAATGAACATGACAATTCGTTAGTGGCAGGGATATCATCAACCTTACACGCCCACTGACTTTAGTCTGTGTATAGTATTGTTGCTGCATATATGTATGTCATCATTTTGTTTTGTACTCATCATAGATAAAGCCTCATTAATTCATCATGTCTTTCCCACTGTAAATCAATGTGAATTAAATCAATTACAGATTTATTCTATGTAGTTTCACTACAACTTCTTGTTTCTGTGTACATGTCTCCATATTGTCTCAACAGGTGCATGGTTTACCAGGTTTGCCTCAAAAAAAAGGGTCTATGAAGTTTCACTACAAAGTATTTTTCTTCTTTTGTGAACTCTTTAATGCGTCTGAAAGATATCGAAATTATTATTATATACAAGTTTAGAGCAAGAGAGGATAAAGGTAAATCTTCTAATACACTCAATAATTCTCGCGTTTAGGAGTTAAAGTGAAGAACAGTTTGAATATTTTTTGTTCTTTCAGCAGCTGGAATGATTTTTTATAAGACAAAATCATGATAAAGTTTAAAACTTTAAAACCGAGAATATCTTTGAGGTGCGGTTGTTGAATTTTTTTTAACTTTCAATATAATAAATTTCATGTATTTTTATATAATAAGTATTACTAACAATTTCGATTTCTTGTGGACCCTTTTTGTGTGGCTTACGTTAATCATTTTTGAGTTGTGCATATCGTCATCCACAATATCATAGCACTTCTACCATGGCCCCCATCACCCTTCGAATTTCATTCTCCACAACACACTCACAGAACCAAAGAAAGAAGAGACCTTTGACCACACAACACAGCCATGGCCACCACTGCTTTCCAGCAATCAGCATTCTCTAGTCAAACAGCTCTGAAACAGGTCAATGAGTTCGTCCGCAAAACCGGTGGCTCCGGCAAAGGTCGCACCAACATGCGCCGTACCGTCAAGAGTGCTCCTCCGAGCATTTGGTAAGTGCTCCAATTGAATCCATGAACCTTCTTGTTATACTACAAAATGTTAGTATTTGCCCGCTCAATTTCCTCCTTGTTCAGGCCTACTCTACACTCCTCGCGAACCTTCCCTCGGAATCGAAGACTCGTTGTCAAAGCCTCTTCTTCTTCTTCTTCTGCCGACGACATTTCTCGGAGCAGGAGACGCTTCCTCGCCGAAACCGCCGCAATCTCGGTTTCGCTTCCTCACTTTCCGGCGAGGGCCGAAGACACGCTCTCGGAGTGGGAGAGAGTGTACCTCCCTATCGACCCCGGCGTCGTGCTTCTCGACATCGCGTTTGTCCCCGACGACCCCAACCACGGTATCGTAAATTCGTAGTATCCTCTCGCTTCGCCTTAGATGCTGTTGTTTTGGTTTGAATTGGAGTTGAATGAACGAACGGTGTTCATGTTTTAGGTTTTCTTCTCGGGACGAGGCAAACAATTCTTGAGACGAAGGACGGAGGAAACACTTGGGCTCCGCGTTCGATTCCCTCTGCCGAAGATGAAGATTTCAACTATCGGTTTAATTCTATCAGTTTCAAGGGGAAGGAAGGGTGGATAGTTGGAAAACCTGCGATTCTGTTGTACACTGCTGATGCTGGAGAAAGCTGGGAGAGGATACCTCTCAGTGCTGAACTTCCAGGGGATATGGTTGATTATGGCTACCCTTATGATTTGTTATTCGTTCTATTACTAATATTTGTGTTCATTTCTATGTTGTGAAAATTGTGCTGAAATGTAATGGGATGTATTACAGGTGTACATAAAAGCGACTGGTGAGAAGAGTGCAGAGATGGTGACTGACGAAGGTGCAATATATGTCACTGCTAACAGGGGTTACAACTGGAGAGCTGCTGTTCAGGAAACTGTGTCAGCTACTCTTAACAGGTGAGTTTCCAATAATGCACAAGTGTATATCTATGCGTGGAACTGTCATCGATATGGTGTAGTGTAGTAATGCTATTCTTTCAGAATAGTAAGTGAAGATTAATAAAATTGAAATGTTTGATTTTTTCTATGTGTTTGTTTGTTGAAAAAGTTTGACATTCATTGGCTTTTGTATTATGTGAATGTTGAACATTTTCAGTTTTATACGTCAAGGCATTTATCTATCTGTGTTACTTCTTCTTCAGAACAGTTTCTAGTGGTATTAGTGGTGCAAGCTATTACACTGGGACTTTCAACACTGTTAATCGCTCTCCAGATGGAAGGTATGTTGCAGTCTCAAGTCGAGGCAACTTCTACTTAACCTGGGAGCCTGGTCAGGTGAGGATTTTACTTCAGGATGAATTTCTTTTTCTTTTTTTTACCTCTGTTGTGCCTGGAACTTGTGCTATGCCTTTCCTAGAATTTGAATTTTGAGAAAATGTTGGCCTGAAATGAAATTGTCAATATGAAAATTCTGAAGCAGCAGCCATAAGCTGGTCAGGTGGAAGAGATTACATCAGTTTATTTTTCTAATTAAAATATTTTCTTTGATGCTGGGTCGTCTTTGTTGTAGGGCCCAAAAAGTGATGTACAAAACTTGCCTATTGGATTTGTCCTAGAATTTCTTTTTTGTATATTCTTTATTTTGTTTTCATCCAGTTGTCCATATATAGAATATACCTCCAAGGAAAAAACAGACAAAATCAGAGGATTTTCTCTGTTTCTTTTTCACCAGCTTTTTTACTGTACAAAACTTTTCGTCCTTTCTCAATGCATAATGATTCTAAAGTGTATACTGATGCATTAGCTCTTCCACAGGATATATATCTCAGATGGTGGCTCGTATAGATTATTTCTTTTTTATTTAACCATGAGATATCACATTGGTTGGTGATTTGTCTTCTGCATAGTATTTGGTAATAATAACTGTTTTATTATATTTTATTTTCAGCCATTCTGGCAGCCACATAATAGAGCAGTTGCCCGAAGAATACAGAACATGGGATGGAGAGCTGACGGTGGTCTGTGGCTTCTTGTTCGTGGAGGTGGTCTTTATCTCAGCAAGGGCACCGGGGTAAGTTAGTTGTTTTTTCTCTTTTTTATATATCGATTAGTTATTAGTGAGATTGTTGAATCCACAATCCTCGCACCCACCCTCATTTTAAACTCTTCAAACGAACCTTATAGTTCCCAAATGTTAGTGGAGAGAGTTGAACCCACCGTTTCTCCTAGATTCTCTTCTAACTTTTACCACTAAGTCAATCTTATAGATCTGGACATTGGGGCAAGTAATTCTGAGAATGCATCCCACAGTATGAATGTGAGATAACAATCTTCCATTTCACTCCTTACCAATGGATAATCTTTTCAATAGTTTCTTAAGTCTTAAATTAGCTTTGAATTTTGTTACCTTCCTCACTCGAACATTAGTGCATGTCTAGAAATGGGTTGATTATGGAAAATATTTATTGCCCTGACACATAATAAATTTATCATATTTATCTGTGTCTCCAGTTCAACTAGCCCAAAATGTTTGAGTTGCACCTTGTTAAACTGGGGAGAAGTTGAAGAGTGTTACAAGAATGAAAGCCTTTTCTAAGAAAGCACTAAAGTCCTTGAAACGTTTTTGTTTTTGTTGTTATTGTACTAAATAGGATAGATATCTAAAGTGATGAATTAAAATCTCTTGATAAAAGATAGTTGGCTCTTGTTGCACTTTCTTCTTGCCGCTTCATTTCTTTTCAATTATGAGCAAATATATATTGTTGTTTCAGTTAACTGAAGAATTTGAGGAGGTTCCTGTTCAAAGCAGGGGTTTTGGCATTCTTGATGTTGGATATCGTTCAACGGTAAAGTGTTCCTTCACTCAAAGAATTGATTTCTTAAGCAAGCAATTCTTGCAGGTTCCAAAAGAAAGAAAGAACATTTGAAATATGAATGCTGCCTCTACAGTTCTTGCAATATTTTTTTCTTTTTAATTTTTAAACCAGATCAATGCGAAGTCATTCTTTTATGTGTATATATATATATATATATATATATATATATATAATTTGCTAAATTATTTATACAGGATGAAGCTTGGGCAGCAGGAGGAAGTGGTATTCTTTTGAGAACTACCAATGGTGGCAAGTCATGGATCCGTGACAAAGCTGCCGACAACATTGCTGCAAATTTATACTCAGTGAAGTGAGTCTAGCTATTACCAGCCTCAAATTTATAACTGAATAATGATATTTTAATCTATTTTTTTTATTTACTTTTAATTCATCATTTCACTTCAATCATTCTTAGATCATTACGTCGTACCATTAAAAAATAAAAGATCATCAAAATAGATAATTGGAGTGGTAAATTAAAATTAAGTCAAAATATCATTATGCTATGTCATTTTATCTATCTTTTAAAAGCTAAAAAATAAAATTTACCTGCCCAATCACACTGGGCTCCACATGTTACCTTACTTTATATTTATATTTGAGTACATCACACTCATTTCCCCTATCTTTCTTCAGATTTTGTCTACCCTCATGTTTGGAGAATTGAGAAAACTCCTTAATTGTTTTAACAACATCACACCAACACCCTTATAAATTTCACCAATTTCTCCTAATTGTTTGAAAAATGTTATGTTTGCCCTTATAAAGAGGTTGTTTTGTAAACTTAAAGAAAACAAATATATTATGTGCAATCTGAAAAAATATTAGGGGATGTCAATATAATTTACTTTGTATTTTTATTTGTCTTTATGATACTTTTCAATTTTATGATAGATGGAAATTTTCTAGGAAAGAGTATACGAGAGTTTTTGGAATTGGTTAGTGTTATTTTGAAGATTATAAAACCTGTGTGAGTAAAATCTTGTTGTATACTTGATGCAGGTTCATTGATGAGAAGAAGGGATTTGTATTGGGGAATGATGGAGTCTTGCTTCGCTTCCTTGGGTAGAGTCATTGTCTCGAAATCCCAATGGGATCACTAATTGAAAGCAAGAATTTTAAAAGAGTCGTTACTATATTTTATTCTAAAAAATCTACGGAAAATTAAGAAATATAATACAAAACCAAATTTTGAATTAGTAATCGATTATGTCTAAGGATGGTATTAACACCTACCACGTAATTAAATGTGTAAAAAGAGATGAAAATTTTCAAAATATTTAATTTTTTCAAATATTTTGAAAGAAGCATTACTGCTCATGATATAATAAACTTCCTGTCCAAATATTTTAAAGTAAGCATTACTACTCATAGGTAAATGTTTAATTGAAAATTTTATACAAATTAAAATTTGTACTCATTTATATACTTTATAAATTAATATATATTTAACCATTATGTTCTTCAAATCCTTATAAATATTCTTTGATAAAGAAAACAAAAGTATTAATGAAAATACAAAAAATGTCTAATGTTTACTTTTTAAAGTAAGAAGAAATCTTTAATAAATATACTTAAACTTTTTTAAATAATGGTTATGAATCTAGGTTGAGTTTAGGTTGTGTTAACTCTCTATTTTTAGGATAAGGATATTTTAACCAATTTTTTTTATCTAATTTTAACTTATTACTTCAATCATTATTAGATTATCTATTTTTTATTTATTTTAGTGATGTAATGTGATGATCTGATAATGATTAAAATGATGACTTAAAAATAGATCAAAAAAGTGAGTTAAAATATTATTATTTTAATTATTATTATTGTTTTTCGAAAAGCGTATCAATAACATTAAAGGAAAAAATAAATAACCTTTCTCTATTAATGATATTATCCTCAGTTGTTGTAATCTTACATCTCAACAAGTGATTCTGAAATCCTTTACTCTTTTTGGATTCCTAGAGATGCTAATCACTTTGTGAAAATGTTTGTTTTACTGGTATCAATGAAACTTCATTCATATTTATGTGAAAACTATCATATGGCAGTAATAAATAAACAAATCACCAACACATAGTCTAATAAAGATTGTAAAAGATAAATTAAAATTTCAAATGGTTACATATTATAAAATTCTACGATGGACATGTATTAGAGCTTGTAAAAGTCTTTTTCAAAGAACCAAAATTTTTAAAAATAGTAAATATTTTAAGTGATGCTTCCATTGCAATTTTGTAGATTTTAGTTTGTCTATCTTAAATTCATTTCCTTTACTGTATTTTAAATTTACTAAATTATTATTTAAAATTGGGATTATCATTGAAATAGTTGATAAAATATTTCATCACAACTTTATTTTTTAATGCTGATCTATACGATAACTTTTGCAAGGTTTTTTTTATTAAATTTGACATTTTAAGATTTTTTTTTTTCACTTCACCCAGTTTAAGATGAAATAATGAACTTTATGAAAAATGACGTGTTTAAAAAAATCGAGCTGTTTTGGTATTTTATCTGATGAGGAACACGAAAATAAAACTGGGCTTTGGGAAGCAAATTGAATGATGAAGAATTAAAAAGAAGAAATATAATGCGGAACTTAGAATGAGGGTCACCAAATTAAGATTGATATTAGTTATAATAAAAAACATCATTTAAATACTCATTATTTCTTAAGATTTTGATTTGTTAAAATAGGCATTTAAAAGCAATCTTATGCACTTAATGCATAGATTAGCAAATCCGATAATAAATAATTTAAAAAATGCATTACTTATTTTATAGAAAATGGCAATAATTTTGACATTTTTTTCTATTGATTATCTAAGTTGTTCATTTTAATCTTATTTAAAATTTGTATTGAAGGTTTAAACAGAAATTTTCAACAGTATTTGTGATGTTTTTAACCTTATTTGATGTGCTTTAATTGTTTTTTTCTAATTCTCATCTAATTACAACTTATTTTAGAATTTAGATTTACTATTGAGTATTTCGTGTTTTCCTTATAATATTTCTTCAAAATGCAATGTTATACATGTATGTTCATGTTATAAAATATATTAATAAAATATCTATATTAGTAATTTAGTACATTTTAAAAACAAACAATACAAAAAAAATAAGTTTAGAATCTAAACTCCTTCTTCAATTGAAAAATTATATTATGATTCTATTGTTTTACATTCATTTTTTATCTTTGATGTAATTTTGTGTAGATCATTGATTCTTCTAAAAGAAAAGATAATGATATATTAATCAATAATACACACTAAATTGCGTTAGAAATAAAAAATAGAAGTCAAAAAATGGAAGTTATGAAATCATTGTCCTTTTCAATTATAAATAGGATTAACCAAAAAACCTATAATATCATGAATTTCCAACTAAAACTTCAAGCATTTGTTCTCATTTCATACACGATTTACAACATTTACATATAAAACTAAATTCTCTATTTTCAAACAGTTTTCAATGATATTCATTTGTGATTTTTCCCACTCTTCTTTTTTAACTGTTTGCTTAAAGCTAACTTTTTTTTAGTTTTCAGACGAAGCAAAAGAGGTCAATATCTCTTCCAAAGTACCATGTTCTAATTCCCACATAAACCAAATTTGTAATGTAGCAGAATTGAGCTGCCACCTTGAGCTCTTCGTAGCCGAGTATTCTGTTTGTGGTTTCAGATTCTCAGTAATTTGTTTTCTTTGAAAAGAAAAGAAGAAGAAAAAGAATGTGATGGGTCATGGGTTCACACTGTAGAACGAACCCAACCCAACCCAAACTATCTGCAATTAAAAGATGATATTTTTAATTTTGATTTCTCAGACATTGGTGTGGACCCTTTTTCTGTGGCTTACATTAACCCTCTCGAAAACATCCAACGAAGAAGATCTTTGCTTCCACGTGGCAGAAGCAGAGACAGTTTAGCAGCACAAAATATCAGCATGAGAATCCACATCCATATCCAGAACCAATGAAGTGTTGCTGAGTTGTGCATATCCTCATCCACAATATCATGCCACTTCCACCATGGCCCCTCTCACCCTTCTATAAACAATTGCAGAACCCTTCTTCATTCTCCACAACACACTCACAAAACCAAAGAAAGAAGAGACCTTTGCCAACACAGCACAGCCATGGCCACCACTGCTTTCCAGCAATCAGCATTCGCTGGTCAAACTGCTCTCAAGCAGGTCAATGAGTTCGTCCGCAAGACCGGCGGCTCCGGCAAAGGTCGCACCAGCATGCGCCGCACCGTCAAGAGTGCTCCTCAGAGCATCTGGTAAGTGCTCCAATTTCATTCATCCATGCACCCTTCTTGTTATACTACAAAATGTTAGTATCTGGTATTACTAGTTATGATCGGTTTTAGTATAATAATACTAAAGTTACAAGCTTTCATGATTTTGGTGTTGTTTTGCCTCACTAGTTTACCCTATAAGGGTCTGCATTGAATGTCAAACTCTAATTGTGATAAAAGAACACAGCACAAGAGAATCTATAGAACTGGATTTGTATTTTGTATTGTACTGAACAACTAGGGTTAACTAGAAAACCAGTGATTATGCAAGCATTGTGAAGATAAACACTATGTTGGCTATCTGTTTGAGGAAATGACTGATTGATTTTGCATGGGGTGTGGTTGTGGAAAACAGGTATGGCCCTGACCGTCCCAAGTACTTGGGTCCATTCTCTGAGCAGATTCCATCATACCTGACTGGTGAATTCCCCGGTGACTACGGATGGGACACAGCTGGATTATCAGCTGACCCAGAAACCTTTGCCAGGAACCGTGAGTTGGAGGTGATTCACAGCAGATGGGCCATGCTTGGTGCTCTGGGATGCACCTTCCCTGAGATTCTTGAGAAGAACGGTGTGAAATTCGGTGAGGCAGTGTGGTTCAAGGCTGGTGCACAGATCTTCTCTGAGGGAGGACTTGACTATTTGGGGAACCCAAACCTAATCCATGCTCAGAGCATTCTTGCCATCTGGGCTGTGCAGGTTGTGCTTATGGGGTTTGTTGAAGGTTACAGAGTTGGAGGAGGACCTCTTGGTGAAGGGCTAGACCCTATCTACCCTGGTGGTGCCTTTGACCCTCTTGGTCTTGCTGATGACCCTGATGCATTCGCGGAGTTGAAGGTCAAGGAACTCAAGAATGGTCGCTTGGCTATGTTCTCCATGTTTGGTTTCTTTGTTCAGGCCATTGTCACTGGCAAGGGCCCTATTCAGAACCTTTACGACCATGTTGCTGACCCTGTTGCCAACAATGCTTGGGCTTATGCCACCAACTTTACCCCTGGACAATGAGCATGTCAACTTGTTGTGCCTTCTTAGATGCAATGCAATGCAATGCAAGCTTCTGCTCATGTTTGCAGTTTTTCCCTTGTGTTTAACTCAAATTTCGCTGATGTAACTACACAGTGTGTAGCAGAAGAATCTGTATGAGAACAGTTATATATTACAAATTTGGATCCCTGAAATATCAAACTCTTGACTAGTGTGTGTTAATTATATGGTTTTCTATTTTCCTCACAGCCTGAACTGAACATACTTTTCCTAAATGTTAATCGGTTCATACATTAAAACCATAACCATGTTCAAGGAATCTATCAGTGATGTACCAAGTACACCGTAGCATTCAAAGCTGAGATTAAAAACATAAAAGAATTTTAAGAATGAATCTTTTTGTTATCTAAATGCTGAAATATTATAGTCAGTGAAAGAGGATTGAAACTATGATTTCTAAATAAGAGAACAGCATACACTTTCTTACCACTTTCTTCGCTCATTTGGAAAGAATGCAAATAGCATAGAATTTAGATAGTTTTTTAGATCTGCCATTTCTTTGTGAGATCAAATCATGAGCAAGAGTACTTTATTTTTTACCAATTTCTTTCGTAATTCTTTTCTTCTTTATGATTGGTGCCAAAGAGGATGTAAAGCAACAAATTGATGCATGTTTGGATAAGCGATTTGTTAAAATTTAATCTTGGGAGTGATAACCATATATTGTTTATTTTGAAAGTACTTGGAGAATAATCCAAACACACCATTAAATTAAAATATAAAAAAAAGTAACCAGTAGTAAGGAATTTATATGTCATATAAGTAAAACTTAGTTCTTACTAGTAACTTTGTGTGAGTAAATATAGTATAATGAAGGAGTTTACTATGCAAGAGTCTTCTGAAAATAGTATGTGATAATGATTAAATGATTTAATTATTGAATAATATTAATTAAGTGATGATTGTGGTGTGAAAAGGTGTGATTATGTACAATTTTTATTTTATGAGTTGTATGATAATTCTAAATAATGCCAGTTTATTTGTTTGTGTTATATATATATTCTATTATGTATTATGACACAAATGTTTCATATGAGAGTGTTTTGCAGTGATAAACTGAGGAGAGCCTCTATATATATATATATATATATATATATATATATATATATATATTTTTTTTTTTTTTTTTTTATATTTATATATATATATATATATTTATATATATATATATAGATATTGCTTGATGAATGGATAAAATATATTTTAAGGTTTATTTTTAAATAATTTTCTTTAAAATTAAAAAATAAAAATAAAAATATTGATATATTGAAAATAGGAAGATTTACAGGGTCCTGAACAGAGTAAAATTTTTGGGCGGAAATAGTGCATCGGTTCCGCCCCCGCGGAGTTGCCAATTCCTAGATGCCATTTGATTGAATGCATTTCAGTTTTATCTTTTTCAATTGTATTTTTCCAAATCCATTCTTATTCTGTGTTTTTGTGGCAGTAGTAAGGGATCAGATTGGGCAAAAAGGGTTGGAAAAGAAGTAACACGAAAATGTTTTTCCACATAGTGCTGGAGCGAAATATGCAGCTCCATCCACGATACTTTGGTCGTAACCTTCGTGATAATCTTGTTTCCAAATTGATGAAAGACGTGGAAGGCACTTGTAGGTGATTCCCCTTAAGATTCTTTCAATATTCTTTTCCTAGAAAATGAGTTGTGCTAAAATGTGAAAGAAGAGGAAATATGTAATAATTTTTTTTATTAGGGAATTGCAAAATAGTGGTTGAAAATGGCATGTTGTAGTTTTACCCAGTTATACAAGTTATTGTAGTAAATTTTATTGTACATTTGATTGAACAGTATATAATTTAGATCAGAGGAAAGTATTTATCCGTAAGTGACTGATTTGAACCTTGGATGAATATAACATTTGGATTTTCAACTATTATGCAGTGGTCGACATGGATTTGTGGTGGCAGTTACGGGGATTGAAAACGTAGGGAAAGGATTAATTCGTGATGGGACAGGGTATGTGACATTTCCTGTTAAGTACCGGTGTGTTGTCTTCAGACCATTTAAGGGGGAGATCGTAGAAGCTGTTGTTACCATGGTGAACAAGGTTTATGCAATTCCTTTCTCTTTAGAGTAATTAAACTATGTAACTCTAACCAGTGGAGATTGTGGTTTATGATTGTTGAGTTATGTTTGTACAGATGGGATTTTTTGGTGAAGCTGGATCTGTCCAAATCTTTGTCTCAAACCACGTAAGTTTGTCTTCTATAATCGGAGAAATGATCTCTATTATCTACATGTTATATCTAAGAGGTTGTTAGTGTTGTTCTTCATTTTGAATAGTAAAAATGTGCTTTCCTGTAATTGGAATGTTATCCTAGTATTTTAATTTTGAACACTAAAATTGTATTTGTCATTTATTATTGTTGCCATTGGAAGGCAAAATTATGAGTGAGGTTTTGGGTTCTCCACCCCACTCAAAAGTACGTGGAAACGCAAAATTATCACCATAGGGAATTAGGAGAGTGAGAATGCCAGGATCTTGGGCTAGGATAGGATGATCCGGTGTACATAAATTCATTTAAATGTATATTTTATAAAATATTATATAATATATATTATCATAACTCTTTCTTAATTTATTGTATTTGATGTCATGTATTTGCATATTGGATGTTGTCTTTGTCATACACTTGTATTTGTACTTATGCAGCATGGGTTAATGTTATGCCTCCTCAAAGTTGTTCTTATGGGAGTGTTTTGCAGTGATAAACTGAGGAGTGTCCAAAGATGATCCAAATACGCAGTTTATCTCAGTCTGTATGTTTTGACTGGTTCATTGTAAGGAATCAAAAGGGCTATTTTGCAAGTTTTAAACTGTAATGGGAGTTTGGATTCCGCTAGAATTTTTTGCCTTCATCTTTTTATTTGCTATTTGCTACTACTAACTAGTTTAATTTATACTGTGATGATTGTAGACATGCAAACCATCTTAAATTCAAGATCTCAATGAACTCTCTTTATTTTACCTTCTCAAATCGTTATATCTCTGCAGTGTTTAGAATTACCAAGGATTATTTTCTGTTCCTTTTCTATTTTCTTAAAATTAATTTAACAGTCTCTGTCGTTTCATTGCAATTAAAATTTTTTATCTTGTTACTCGTACATTTTTATATAATTTTTGTTTATTAAGATACCTTTTTTTTTTTTTTTTTAGTTTTTTTTATTAATATTCTTTTTTTTTTTTCCTATTAGTTGATTCCGGATGATATGGAGTTCCAGGCTGGAGACATGCCAAATTACACTACTTCAGATGGATCGGTATGTATCATTTATAACTTCCATAATGTTAAACTGTAGAGAAATTTGTTTCTTTTTTATTTGTTGCCATTTGTTTTTCATTTTATGATTATTTTTACTATCAATTTTGTCTTTTGCAGGTTAAGATTCAAAAGGACAGTGAAGTGAGACTAAAGATAATAGGGACTCGAGTGGATGCTACTGAAATTGTACGAATATATATATGTGTGTGTATGTACATATGAATATATATGTGTATGTATATATGTATATGTATATGTCAAGATCCATCACCATTATCCTAAATTCTGCTTTGAGAAATTTGAATAAATCGAAAAGCATTCTGTAGCAGATGTAGCTTTTTGTTTCTCTGCAAATTTTCTATACTATTACGAATTCTTCCCAAAAGAGCCACTGATTTTTGCTAATTCTAATGTTTAGCTCATGCACCGGCTTAGCAGTAGTATTTGTGCATATCATGAAAGCCGTTATGTGTTTACATCTCTAGGATGGTAGTTTTTACTTGGTTTTCTTGTAATTTACTCTTTTGCAACTCTTTTATCACTATTGAACTTCATCCATTTCAAAACTTATTTGCAAAGTTCTAGCTACCCTGAGGGAGTTATAAATTTGAAATATATTTCTTTGGTTTGCAAGAATCGTGACAATTCCATGGTGCAGCTTTACTTCATTCTAAAAGTTGTGAGAAAATTGAAATCACAAATTCTCCAGTTGCATGCTGGCTAACGAAGTTTTAATACTACTGCACATGCTTAGCCATGTTTTCCTTCTCTTTGGTTCTTTGGCTATAGATATGAGCTCTGCCACTGTTCAGTTTTTAAAATGACAAGTACAGAGATACAAATCGCTTTTACAATTTGGATATTGAATGTTCATCTGATTTACAGTTTCAATGTGTTCTAGAACCCGTTTTTCTGATAATGCATAATTTGTTCTTTTTGCAGTTCTGCATAGGTACCATAAAAGATGATTTTCTGGGTGTGATCAACGATCCTACAACAGTTTAAACACCCCTTACTATGCCATTCTGTTGAAAATAGGAGCATTTAATGATTGTTACTTTTCTAACAAGCATAAGTTGTCGTGTTTAGATAAGTTCAATGTATCCTTAGAAGTAGTTCTCCTGAAAATAGTAGTAGTTATTTTGTTATCATTTTATCATCATCATTATTATTATTATTATAAATAGATCACTCTTCTGGGATTTTCTAGTAGAATCACGGTACCCATCTTCAATTTTGTCTCAAACAAACTTCTATTGAGATTGAATGTAGTTCATCAAAATAATATTTCGAGGACTTACCTTTACTAAACGGACGTATTTCAAAAACTTGTTATACTTGGAATTTGTGATGTAGAGTTTCTCTACCCTTAGGCACAAGCCAGTAGCATTGTTCTTTACTAAAACTGTTTTTTATTCTATTTTTTGTTATTTTGCATTATGCAGCTACCACCCTATTATTTATAAAATCTTCCATAAAGTAAGATTTAAAACTATTCTGACCCGCTTAAGAGCAGAAATTTAAAACATATTTTCCCAATAATTCACAAAGTTATATACAGTTAAAAGTTAAGTAAAGTTTTTATATCCTACTTTAGCATCCAACTGAACTAGCCATCTTAGTACTCGTCCTTTAATTGCTACTCAAATTTAAGAGACACAATCATTGCATTGCTTGTCTTCTAACACTTAACCTCCTCGTTTTAGCCAAGTTTACAAGTCAAATCAACCCATATAAAATCATTTAACAAATCACTAATCTATGCTAAGACATTGCGATTGGTGCATAGCACCAAGTTGACACTCTACAGGACCACAACCATTCAAATTGCATAAAATATCCCATCTTTAAAGTTAATCTCATCATGAATATACACTGTTAGTTCCACTCAACTTGTTCACATTCATGAGGGTGTATTAGGATTGTATTGAAAGCTTTCAAACGTCAATTTGCGTTTTCCTATACAGTAAGGTGCAATATACTGAAGAGAACGTGGGATAAAACTTTCTCTCAAACTCACATTGTTACAAAAAACAGAAAAATGATGAACAAACACCTCAATATTTGGTCAAGAAGCAATCAAATTCATTCCAAAGAAACTTCTATGTAAGAAACCCAGGCTACCAAGTTACACTCTCATGTATCTAAGAAATTTTTTACACGGGAAAAATGAGACATGAAACTAGAAACTTGTCACGTTCAAATTAGACAAAACTAACCTTTATGGCATTCCATCAATCCAGAATCCAGAAGGAAAAATTGTGGAAATTAATTAGAACTAAATCTACAGTCTAAAAAAGTAGCTAGAGGGTATTTTAAAGAAACCTTATTGTTACACGGTAGAGTGAGTTGGTCCTATGTCTTTCCTTGATGAACAGTGCATTAGGAGTAATTTAATCATTGATGGCAAAGTCCAAAAATATTCCTTCTCTATTCCTTTTGTCTCCTTCGAGCTCCAAAACAAGAATAGCACATTCAACAGTTAAAGGGTATTAAAAAAGGGGGAATTATAGCAACAAGATCAAACAAAGAAGTACCATCTTCTCCTAAGCAAACAGTGGCTAAAATTGACAAGCCCAGATAAGCATTGCATTACCTAACCATTTATTCTCCACAATACTCCCTTCCAAATGCTACTCTGCATCATCATTTTGGACTCTACCTCTCACCCTTTTCCTCCTTCAAAAAGTCCCTTTGGCCACACATTTTTCTCCTATACTAACTTTCACCATTTTTCTCCTTGGCATCTTCTCCAACACCAGTCGATTCTAATCTCTGTTGCTATCATCAGGAATCAGTAACATGCACCCAAATGAAAAAAATAAACTATGAACAGCTAAAAATGATTATCTCCTATACATGCACTTCCAAGCCACTTCATTCCAAACCCCACCAAAATATAAAGAACACCCCAACTTCATTTTTTACTCACTGCCAAATGGGTAGGCAAGGTAATGATCCTACTACCACTGTTAACTCCTCCATTGCTCTTCTTCAAGAAAGGTTTAGACAGTTGGAGAAGGTCAAAGAAAGAAGAGAGGGAAAGCAACTCCTTAAACTCTTGTCTTCTGAGAGCACTTCTTCATCTATTATGCAGAATCCCTCATCACAAAACTCTCATCATCATCAACAACATCAACAACACCAACAACATCAACAACAGCCAAGAATGGTGCCTCCTCTTCATAGGCCAATTCTCCATGATTCTCTTTCTCTTGGCCTCAACTTCACCACACAAGGTGATCACAACACCATGAACATGAAACCACCCCCATCCTCCAATTTATGGCCTCAGGGATCACCAACATCACGAAATTTTGATACCTCAGAAGTTGATACTTCTCTTCATCTGTAAATATGTTTACTGCTACTACTACTACTACTACTTTTCTCTGCTTCCTTCCCTAGTACCTTTATAGATGTATAATAATATAACCCTGTGTTCTGCATCGTTTTGTATCAGTAATCAAGGAGAATTTGTATCAGTTATGCTTCTTTTTGTCGCTGGAAAGTATGTGAGTAACATATGAAATTCGTAATTGTATATGGACTTCCTTAAACAACAGTAACATCGTTTTTCATAGGCCAGAAAATGGTATTTTGGGGTTGCATGTTAGAAAAAACATAACCTAATTCCATAGTTAATTCGCAGATTCTTGTTTTCATCAGATGTTATATTGTTTTTCTGGAAAAATAATGTACAATATGAGTTATTGTGCAGCTCGTACATGTTAAAAAACAATCTTTTATGTTCGTGTGAATTCAATTTACATACTTCTGTTCTATCAACATTAACTTACATGCATTTGAGTTATAATTTAGTGATTTATACTCATATAACTAATCTTGCATAAGATTGAAAATTTGATCCATTTATATTAGTCCGATATTCCAGCATTTCATTGAAATTATAAAAAAAAAAATCAGCTTTTACTTTTAAGGCTAACCATTCTCGTTACATATTATTATTATTATTATTTACGTTTAAAACTTAAAAAAAATTGCTATATGTATCAAAATATTTTTTGTGAAATATGCAAAGACATGAATGCATCATGCTGTACTCAAATATCAAATCACGCACTTATATACATCTAAACACGTGCGTTCAGACACACAAACACGACAATTATATTATGCTCTTTATGTATTTGGCAGTATCTCAAGGTGGCTTCTTGAACTTATATTTCTCGTGATATTGAAGGTAGAAAATATACTACATGTCATATTGTTGATTTCTAATGAAAAAATTTAAACATTCGACAATATTTTTTAGTTTGAAACAATTTTCACTAAGAAAAATGTGAATATATATTTATTTATGATGATTTCTTCAATGATGAAAGAATATGGATAATCTTTTAAGCACTTAATTACAAATTACAAGGATTTGGAACAATAATTAACATTACAAACTAGTTTTACACCATCATTACATAAGTATCGATCGACAATACGTACGTCGCAAACGTGTATATTTATATTTTTATTATTTAAAATAAAACAATGTTAAAGATATATAATTTTATTATTTTTTATAAATAATTTATTAAAAAATACAAAAAATAATATAATTTAAAAAGATGTATGTATAGTTTTGTAAAAATAAAAAAAAGAAAATATTTAACATTTAGTTCTAAAGAAAATTTATTTAAATATTTAAAAATAGAGAAAATTAGTCAATTATTTATTTTATTAAACAAATAAAATATTATTTATTTACTTATATACAAAGAAGAGACACAATAACTTCATTTTGTGCTATTTTTTAATCACATAATTTTACTATTTTACAAATAAAAGATAATTTATTTATTCATTGAATAAAAATGAATTATTATTTTTTTTAAAATTAAAGTTAATTAAATAATTTTTTGGCTACATAATTTATTTAATACTATTTTCATAAAATTATATATTTAAATATATTATTTTTCTCTTTTTAATTAATTATTCATTAAAATAAAAAATATATTTTTTTTCGTATATTAAAAATATAAATACACATATATTAAATTTTTTAATTAAAAGATGAAAAAAGTTAGTTAAAGGTGTATTTTTATAATAGTATAAATAAAAAGTATTTTAAGAAATAACCGGTCAAAAATCCGAAAAGGGAAATAAATAACTTAGAGCGAAGTGTCGGAAACTAGTAGCATCCAGAAGCTTCGAACTCCATATTTTGATGAACACAACCAAATCAAAACCCTTCTAAAACCCTACCATTTCCCTGCTTAACCAAACTTTCTCAATTTCTCTATCGTGCTTGTGGCTACAATCTTCCTCTCTCACCTCTTCTTTCTCTCATCAATTCACTATGCACAGACTCTCCATCACTGCTCGCTCATCATCCGTCTCCGCCTTGTTGCGCTATGGCGGCGCACTTCGAAGGGACGTGCTTGCTCCCATTTCCTCTTCTCATCTAACTAAGGTACCCATTTCGTTTACCTTTCTCCCTTTGCGAATTGCTCTTCGTTTTGATTTTTCATGTCATAATCCCTAGCTTGCTATTCATGTTTGCCTCGGTAGCCAGGTTGTATATTTTTCTGTTAGTGATTATGTTTGTTTTTATAATATTCCGGACAGACATACTATATTTGTAGAAGAACGTTGATGGATTGTGTGGTGTTAGTTTATCTGATGTTCCTGGGATAACAAACACGTGTTGCAACCATTTTTAAATATTGTCGGCTTTTGTGTGTCCCTTTTTGTTTTTCTTGTGAGGAGCAGGTCGGCGAGAAGGACAGCCAAGCTAGATGGTTTTCTATTCTGGGCTCGGACAAATCCAGCACAATTGAATCTGCAAATCATCCGAACCTGAGAAAAGATTTGTTCTTGGGTAGACGATGTGAATCAACTGCTGCAGAATCTTCTGCTTCTAGTTCCCCTCCAGCCGAGAGATATGAATACCAAGCTGAGGTATGGCTGTTTTTCATCTTGTATGGTCTCTCTAGTGCGTATGGTATGGTTTGCCTTGAGCTTAACTTTGGATAATATGCATCATTGGCAGGTTAGTCGGCTCATGGACCTCATTGTTAACAGTTTATACAGTAACAAAGAAGTGTTTCTTAGGGAGCTTATAAGGTATGCTCTTTCGTACTTGTAGATTTTTTTTAGTACTACTACTATTTGGATATTTATTGTGTGGAAACCTTTTTGGCTGAGGTAGAATTGGTTCGTTTTTGCTGGTGATCCTATATACAATTATGTTTTTAGAGCATTTGTGTTTAGATGGTGTGAATACATTTATCTATATTAATATTATACTAACTATAATTGCATTTAAGGGCCTGTCCTGGCTGTGGCAAGTGATTTCATGCAGATATACTACAATTATTTTCATGATCTGTTTTGAATAAATTATTCAAGTTTCTCCTTCATCCTTTTAGGAGACTATTTTTAAGAAGGGACTTAAAATTTTTAATATAGAATCCATGTACTTGATTATTATGAATGTATGTAATTGCGTGTTGCCCAATCTTCTAATCTATACATTTTTAATACAGCAATGCAAGTGATGCTTTGGATAAGCTGCGGTTTCTGAGTGTAACAGAACCTGGACTATTGAAGGAGGAAGTTGATTTTGATATCCGAATTCAAACTGATAAGGATAATGGGATCATATCTATTACGTAAGAGAAGTAACTTTGATTATTATTTAATATACTATTTTAATCTCAGTCATTGCTGCAACTTATGTTATATGCAGTGATACAGGCATTGGTATGACTAGGCAAGAGCTAGTTGATTGCCTTGGAACTATTGCTCAAAGTGGAACTGCAAAGTTTTTGAAGGCTTTAAAGGTCTTAATTTCTTCTGAAAGATGCTTTAAGATTTTACTGTCTTTATTTGCTTTTGCGTTCATTTAATTTACCTTCTGACAAATGTTTATCATTTAAAAGGATAGCAAGGATGCTGGTGGTGACAACAATTTAATTGGTCAATTCGGTGTGGGATTTTATTCAGCTTTCCTGGTTTCTGATCGGGTATGAATTTTTGTGTAAAAGTAAATATGTCTTGGTCTTTCATTTTTTGTTTAATTTGGTAATTATATCAATTTGTGTTGTTTGAAGGTTGTTGTCTCAACAAAGAGTCCAAAATCTGATAAGCAATATGTTTGGGAAGGAGAGGCAAATGCTAGCTCATATACCATAACTGAGGAAACAGATCCTGAGAAGATGATTCCAAGAGGAACTCGTCTTACACTTTATCTCAAGGTATGTTGATAATCATCTTTTTTGAACATTAAGTAATTATTTTAGTTTTCTTTTTCCCCGATCTTACAAATGTGATTTCATTATGGCCATTGCCACACTTCAGAGGGATGACAAAGGTTTTGCTCATCCAGAGCGGATTCAGAAGCTTGTGAAAAACTATTCACAATTTGTCTCGTTCCCAATATACACTTGGCAGGAAAAGGGATTCACCAAAGAAGTATGGCATCTAATCCTGATCTTTTCAATTTGGTAGCACTATCTATGATGAATATTACTTGTCTTGGGTTAATTTCGTTCTCCACTAGATTTTATAGTATTGATTTTTTCAGCTTTAATTGTATTTTGATCCCATTCTAGGTGGAAGTTGACGAGGATACAGACGAAGCTAAAAAGGATGGTCAAGATGAGAAGACTGAGGTAACATTTTGATTGTTCTGCATATGTGCCGAATCCAGTATTTTCATTGACGTGAATGTGTAATTGTCTAGCTGCTGCAAATTTACTCATTGGTTAGTGACTTTGACATATTGTCATGACAGAAAAAGAAGAAAACTAAAACTGTTGTCGAGAAGTACTGGGATTGGGAGCTGGAAAATGAGACCCAACCAATCTGGGTGAGTTTTATGATTTCCAATTTCATGAGTTGCATTCATAAATCTTTTAAAAAAATTATTAGTTGAATGAAGTGAAATTTGCTTTATTTTTGCAGCTCCGTAATCCTAAAGAAGTCACTAAGGAGGAGTACAATGAATTCTACAAGAAAACTTTTAATGAATACTTGGAGCCATTAGCATCCTCACACTTTACCACAGAGGTAAGGATTTTATGGTCTCAAGTGCAACCTTGCTTTGCGTAGTGGATACTTTTATTTGTTAATGAAAATTCATAGTTCGGCTGGAAAACAAGATTAATAATGTAAAGTTTTCACCACATTCCTGGGGAGATTCAGTGTTACTGGTAATAATTCTGGTGGTTATTTTTATTGACACATGATGCTTGTTATTTCAGGGTGAGGTAGAATTTAGATCTATACTTTTCGTTCCGGCCTTTGCTCCCTCAGGGAAGGATGACATAATCAATCCCAAGACCAAGAACATAAGACTTTTCGTGAAGAGAGTGTTCATTTCAGATGACTTTGACGGAGAACTGGTATAACCATTTTGCTATCTACATTCTACAACCTTGAGTAGCTTGTCGCTATTGTCAAAATTGTATTATCGTGAACTTATTATGTGTTTGTTGAACAGTTCCCTCGATACTTAAGCTTTGTCAAAGGTGTTGTTGACTCAAATGATCTTCCACTTAATGTGTCACGTGAAATTCTTCAAGAGAGCCGCATAGTAAGTAGATAGGGCAATGTGAATATGCTTCATGTTTACATCTCGATCCCTATTTTATCATACCAGTTGTGTCTTGCTTAACTTTTTCCGTGTTGCTTGAAGGTGCGAATTATGAGGAAACGTTTAGTTCGGAAAGCTTTTGACATGATTTTGGGAATATCCATGAGTGAGAACAGAGAGGTATATTATTATTCTGAAAATTGTTCATTGTATACACAGTTTCTTTTATTGTTTCTGAAGTTGTACAGTATGTAGGATAAATTTAGGTGTAGAAGTAAAAGGATAGTCTTTTGTTAGTATTTTACAGGCTGATTTGTTCTGTATGCAGGACTATGAGAAGTTCTGGGAGAACTTTGGCAAACACTTGAAATTGGGTTGCATTGAAGACCGTGAGAATCACAAGCGTATTGCTCCATTGCTTCGCTTTTTCTCATCCCAAAGTGAAGAAGAACTGATTGGCTTGGATGAATATGTTGAGAACATGAAACCTGATCAAAAAGATATTTATTATATTGCTTCTGACAGTGTGACTAGTGCGAAGAACACACCTTTCCTGGAGAAACTTGCGGAGAAGGATCTTGAAGTAATCTTTGTTTTCTTACTAGAGTTTATAACTTTGTATCTTTTAAGTACTTATATCTATCAATTAATAATACTTATATTGGTGTTTTTGCTATGTAATTTTTCAGGTGCTGTTTTTGATTGATCCAATAGATGAAGTTGCCATTCAAAACCTTAAATCATACAAGGAAAAGAATTTTGTTGACATTAGCAAAGAAGACTTGGATCTAGGTTTAACTTCTTTCTTCTCTAAACTTCATCTCAATAATTTGATTAGACAAACACTCGCATTTAGTTTACCAGTTATTTGTTAGTCTCTGGCAAATCTTACTGTCGACAATTTTGTGAATTCAGAGCTTTGTTTTTTATTGTTCAAGATTGTTACGCATTTGTTGTTTCTGCAGGCGATAAGAATGAGGAAAAGGAAAAAGAAATGAAGCAGGAATTTGGCCAAACATGTGACTGGATCAAGAAACGACTGGGAGATAAAGTCGCAAGTGTGCAAATTTCAAACCGACTTAGCTCTTCACCTTGTGTTCTGGTGTCTGGGAAATTCGGTTGGTCTGCAAACATGGAAAGGTTGTCCTCTTTTCTTTGATTGATCGTGTATTTTGAACGTTTAAGTAACAATGTGCAACATGTAACCAAACTTGCTGCAGGCTGATGAAGGCACAGAGTATGGGTGATGCATCCAGCTTGGAATTCATGAGGAGCAGAAGAGTGTTTGAGATCAACCCTGACCATGCCATTATCAGGAATTTGGATGTAAGATAAATGGAAATTCCCATTTCTTCGTCATGATGTCAAATTGAAAAATTATGATAACGCAATCAAATGGGTAATTTTCAGGCGGCATACAAAACAAATCCCGATGATGAAGATGCCCTCAGAGCTATCGATCTTTTGTATGATGCAGCCTTGGTTTCCAGTGGTTTTACGGTGAGCTCATGCTTAATAATATTATTATTTTTATGAATGTCATTTAAGTTTCCTTCGTGAAGTCCCTAAGTCGTATCTTTTGATTCGTGTTGGTGTGCAGCCTGATAATCCAGCACAACTTGGAGGGAAGATATACGAGATGATGGGTATGGCTCTCACAGGTAAATGGTCAACACATGATCAGTTCCAGTCCACTGTAACGCAGCCCCATATCCCAGAAACTGTAGAAGCTGAGGTTGTCGAACCTACCGAGGCTGGCGGTCAGAAGTGAGGACAGTCCTGATGACATTTTTGTTTTTTCCCCTTCCCTTCTGTTCTTTCTTCTTTCAAAGCTGCTTGCTGACGGGTGAAGTTGTGTTCTTGAAGAACGTGGGTGTTGGTAGTAACCATTTATATATATCATGAGGAATTGTGTGGCAATGCTATATCTGGAAGCACGTGTAATTTCAGCCTTTCGATTCTTTAGTTAGTCAAAAAAATCCAGCATTGCCAAGTATCATATTTTTATTAGCTTTTCTTTTGTTTTGGGATAAAGAAACGATATTAATTTAGATAAAGATTTCTTACGGCAGCATCTGACATAAGAATGACTGCCATGGAACAGTTGCTGATGTGCTCTGATACCTGCGCGGTGGTCCATTATTAGATTGGGTTGTGGGGGCTGCCAACTAGGCACAATTTAAGTTACAATTTTTTTCTGAAGATAAGGCGGTCTTTTTGGTCAATGCATTGTCGTTTTCAACACCCAAAATAAATTGATTGTTGAACGCTTAGTACGGTAATGTGATGTGATTGAACATTTTATAATTCAGGACAAATTTTCGGTGTAATTTAAAAATAATAGATTTTAAATAAATTCAGGTATGGATAAAAAATACTAGCTTCTTGAAGGAAGGTGTGTTTTAAATTACTTGAGTTACAAATAATTAGCTGAAATTATTTGAAAAAAATGTATTTATTCTGTAAATTTTTCAATTACTTAAAGTGCTACTTGAACTATGTTATTGTCATTATATCCTTTTTACTACCGGATATTTAAACGGAAATATATAAGTTCAACGGAGAAGCACATTAGCATTTAAATGGACGTATTTAATTATTTTAACAAACCATGCAATAAGTTGGCGTTCCACTCTGGTTGTGGTCACTAAGCCATATGGAAATAGTGCTAACAGAACACTCCAAGTCTCTTCACACTTTCTTTTTAACATCTATTTACTGTTTGTTAAAATCCATGTAGGTCCTACTACTTTAGGGATGAAACTCACCGAATGAGAAATGAGACCCATTAGGACCCGCATAAATTGTACTCAACAGAAGAGAGAATGTTAAAAATTGTATTGGTAGTATTTATCATTACGTAGTATTGGCATCCTTATGGCACACTGCAATTCATTGGTAAGTAAGCTGTATAGACAAATATGAACCCCAATAGGTTGAATGAGTTGTTGGCTCGATGGTTTGCAGGACACCCAATTTGATTGAAGATGCTATTCAGTTCATGATAAATAAACTCAACATATGTTACGTGCACTTCAATGTCATATCAAAGATTCCCTGCAGGGCACAACACAAATATTCAAATTTAGTAAAGGGTGATGGTGCAAAAGACTGTAGCTATGCATAGGGTTATGCTATTTAATTTAATGGGTAAAAGTCACAGTGGAAGCACAGATGCATTTGACACACAGGACTGGAAAAAACCGTTAGCCTTGCTGAATAGATACGGAAGCATTCAGTGGGACTGAAGATTCAAAATCAAAGTGTTAAAAAGAATGAATTAGGGTTGGATATAACACTGCCATTTGCCGCAGTGGCAAGTTGATCGTGACGATGCTGCAAAGAGCACATAAGGAATTGAGAGAATGAGAAATTAGAAAGAAAAGTAATTCTTTTGGAAAGTAATGATAGAGTAACAATCACCCCCCCAGAAGAAATATTACTCCTATAAAACTCACTTCCTTAAAAAAATCTACCTTCAAAATTCTCCCACTTCTTACCCTCAAACAACAAACCCCAATAGTTATTGGGGCAATCATTTATAAACTAAAAATTTTAGTCTTCCTGAAATGAAATTACAAACAACAGTGTAATTAACACCAGATGCATATAAGTACAATTGAAACTGATGATAAAATTAAGTGACATGCAGACTCAAATTTTTCGATGCTCGGAGATTCACCTATGCTGATGAGATTGAAAACCAACAAAGTAATAATCTTAAAAACTGAAACAAAAAGTACTTCAATATGAGACAGAAAACAAGGAACAAGTTCCTATGAACAGAACAAAGCAGGGTGTTCGACAAAATTTATCAAGATATCGAATACCATTTGAATGATGGACATCCTCTTTGGTCAAAAGATGCCTTCTGCAATTATATTATTGCCTGTTGATACAGTATAGCATGGCTTTTACGGTACCTACGATGAATTTGAAAATGTGGGTGAGTGAGATACATTTCAGACTACAGAACTCAGTTTACATAGGCTTCTATCTTAAAGTGAATTTTAGGCACAGTAAGTAGATATAGGAAGTATTGAATCTATGCTTTAGATGAATCTACGCTTACCTGCTTAAGTTCTCAAATAAAATCTTTCTGAGCGAGGATCACCATGGAAAATGCTGAGTAAAAGTGTTGAATCACAAATATCCATGCTAGCATTCAATCAACTTAATGCCTGTTGGTAAAAATTCGGGTAAGGCGTGTCAATGATATAAAGTTTATTCAAGGGAAAATCAATTAGCGATAAGCAAACCTTGGGACTTACTATTGCAGAAAAGTAATTATATGAAGGCAAAAAGAACAAATGGTCTTCCTCAATAACACTGATACAAAACAGAATGCCTACCTCAGCCCAGCTACACCCCTTTACTTTTAGACCAACGCAGAAGTAATACTTTCGCATAACAACACTCTCTAACTGCTTTGGATCCCACAAAACTTCTTTCTCACATTCTGCATCCACTCTGGTGGCATGAACTTATTCCTACTCTAGGTCCGATCCAAGATTGTCAAACTAAAGATCATACCCAAGATTGGAAGAAGGGAGGAAACATACAAATCATGGGATCGTAAATTAACTGAAAAGTTCTACTAAAACTAAGAAACTGAACTATAGGGAAAACGGGGGTGCTACGAAGCACAAAAAACCTCTCGAATTTAGATTTATAGAGCCTCTGTTAATTTTCACAATGTTCCTTATTTTGCACAGTCTCAGCCCAACCTAACAAGCTAACTATCTCAACAATGACTAACACTAATAGACATATAACAATTGTCCAGCACAAAAGTTGCGTAGACTCAAATACCAAGGAATGCTTATTAGATTACGCATTTCCTACTAAGCACAATAGGACCTAAACATAGAAAAGGCATCAAAGAACAAGTTGCACAAATCGAAACATACCCAAGTTATTTTTGGAAGAAATCATCATGTTTTCCAACTTTTGAGCAGCCTCAGTCATCCCTTGGGTGTTGTATGCCTGGATCATGCAAGCGAAAGTGATGCTATCAGGTTCACATTTTCTTTCTCTCATGGCCATGAAAAACTCGCTCATCTTTTTTAGGTCACCAGCCTGCCCATAGGCGCTAATTATGCAATTAAAGAAGGGAGTATCCAACACTACATCAGAATTATCAACATGCCTCATGATTGACTCAACTTTGTCAATACGTCCAACTTTGCTATATGCACTGACAAGTGAGCAATAAGTAATAGAATTAGGCTTCACTCCAAGATGCTTCATTTTTAGAAAGTGTTGATCCATCTTCTCAATTTCTCCAGCTTTGCCAAACACCTCAATGACAGTATTATATGTGACAATTGTTGGAGTGAAAAACCTTCTCTCCATGAAATCCATGACAGTCTTCATCTTCTTATACATGCCAGCTTTGCCATAGGACTTTATCATCAAATTGAATGTTGTTAAGTCTGGTTTTATGCCCATTAGCTGAAATTCATCATACCACTTCTCCATCTTATCAATTTGCCCATCCTTTCCAAGTGCCCCAACAAAAGAATTCAGCGTGAAAACATCTGGGTGGCAGTTGCCATTTTCAATCATATCATTCAATGTATTATCCATCTGTTCAAACATGCCAGCCTTACCATAACCATCAATTATGGAATTATACGTCACAGAGTTACATTGGATGCCCAGAAATGACATCTCCGCAAGGACATGTTCAATCAAATCAAAACGACGAAATTTTGCACAACAACTGACAAGAATAGAATATGTATATATATCTGGTTCGCAGTCAACAACCGATTTCATATCTTCAACAGTAGAAAGTGCCTGATCAAGGAGACCACTATGACCGTAAGCACTTACAAGAGCAGTGTAGACATCAACAGTAGGTTTAAGCCCTTCAGAATACATGATCTCAAAGAGATGGGAAGCCTCTTCAGGCTGTCTGCACTTGCCAAGCATCATCAACAGTTTTGCATATGTTTGGCATCGTGGTTCATACCAGCATTGCTTTCGAAGAAGTGCAAAAATCTGCAAAAGGAAATAGGTTGTACTTCAGACACACCTGGACACAAATATTAATCTTAAAAATCAATTGCAGTCACGTTCCCCGACCTAAACAAATCTACTCAGGTCGTACATTCATAGACCAGGAAATATTTCAAATTCAAATCAGCCCTAGGTTTTTTGCAGAACAAATCTGTGATTGCATGAAGGCCAAATGAACCAGGTGAACGACTGAATCAAGATTTGTCGCTCAAAAATTAAGATTTACATAACTCTCCAAGTCATGCCCATTGGAAAAACTTCAGTCACACTCAAAATGAAAAGTTAAGCAGTAAATACAAAGCATCACATGATATTGTTCGAATTTAAACACCTGGCAAGATTTCCAGAACATCACACTTTACACACTACTCTCATCTGTCCACAAAAACCAACAGTAGCAACTCCAAAATTTCATAACCCCAAGAATAGCTCAATCTAGTCAGTATAACACAACTGACCATTGCATTGCACTCAATCCAAAAGTTAATTCTCAAAACATGTCAATGAATTAAAGGTAGATGAAACCATCATCCCCAATGATTATAAACTCGGTGAAAGGGCTAAATTATCCCTAATTTGATTATTTGAATAACTCAGTGTCCACTTAAGGTGCTTCATTCCAAAAAAAAAAAAAAAAAAAAAAAAAAAAAAAAAAAAAAAAAAAAAAAAAAAAAAAAAATAAAAAAAAAAAACAAAAAAAAAAGAGAGAAGA
>Ga0214544_1002150_pt1 | contig 41575 bp, 33 predicted proteins | sample CNSS3metaG_FD_160074 | JGI IMG/M metagenome (GOLD analysis project Ga0214544, IMG submission 160074) | Root nodule microbial communities from cowpea collected in UCLA plant growth center, Los Angeles, California, USA - CNSS3 | ecosystem: Host-associated > Plants > Roots > Nodule | place: USA...
TCAAGCCCGATTTTCTTTTCTTCAAGGCAAACTCAATGTGCAGTGTTTATCTCCCAACCCTCCACCTTGAGTTTGAGGGGGGATATTAGAATAAAATATTTTTCTGTTTTGTTTTATTTTCTCCCTCCATTATAACAAAATGGAATTCTGTTTTGCCAGCTGTAATGATTTGTCTTTGACCAAGACAGCTGTTGAATAAGGGTAGCTACTATAAATGCCCCTTTTTGTTTCTTGCATTCTGTGATTGAATTTAATGAAAACATCCTTTATTATTTTAATCTAAGAGTAGTTAATTCTTTTAAGAATCCTATGAGTGTACCATGTTAGAAATATTTGTTGAAAATGATCTAAACATAAATAAAAGTTTAATATTAGATAAAATAGACAAAATTAAATATAATAAAAATATATATAAAAAATATATATATATATATATATATATATATATATATATATATATATATATATATATATATATATATATAAATCCAACGATATTGTCTGGTCATGAGTAGTAAATACTTTAAATTCTGAAGTCTCTCACATTTTTAGATAGGATAATAAATGTGTTGATGGCTTAACAAGTTTGGGAGTGAAATCTAATTATTTGAGTTAATTCCTAATAGTCAAAATTTTCTTAAAAATAGTTTTGGTTTGTGAATATAGGTTTCGACTACATGAGTTTTGGTTTGGTCATCCATGTTCGATGTGTGTAAATTGTTTCTTTCTTTTTCCATATACATATATGATTGTTGATATATGAAATATTAACCTACTTGAGATGCATTTTTTTTATTGTCATGTTTTCTAAATTGATGCTTTTTATTAAAAAAAATGTTCATATATTTTTAGCCTAAAATTATTATTCTCTTAATTAATTCAAAATCATCTCAAATAAGATTTAAAAAAAATATATATTAAAAAGATAAAAAAATTTAAATTACATAATTCATAAATGTTTACGGCCTAACTGAGTATAATTTTATTGATCTAAATATTCATACATATATCACAAAATCAATTAAAGTTAAATATGTTTAAATTTAAACGTGAAATTGAAATTTGTATCTATTCTAAACTCTAAAAATAGATGAATATACTCATTAGACAAAATGGTGTTAATGTTTTCACGTGTTAAACGACGAGTTAAAAGTATAGCCATTGCCATTATGCAAGTATAGTAGTAGTCACCACCGAGCAAGAACATCAACCACCGGCACATTGCGATTTTGACTTTGACGCACTCTGCAATGACTCATCCCAAAAAACTCTGACGAGCATAAACCATTAGGTATTTGGATTCCGCATCAACTCAGTTGCTTCCGTCAATCTTTCGATGTATCGTGATTTTGTTGCACTCTCGCTGATCCTTCATTAAACTAGTGGTTAGGATTTCTTTGTAGAAATTTGATTAAGATTTGCTATCTTATTATGATTTCATTCATTTCATCTAGTTAGATCACTTTCTTCATTTGCTCGTTTCGTTAGGATCAGAAGTTGAGAGGGATCTTCGAATTCAGAAGAGCATGCTCCTTGGCCAGGTACTTTTATTTTTCTCGTCTCTGGACCTAATTAGTTGGTTCGTCCTGCGTATAATTTATCTAATGTTACAAGTTTATCATACTGTGTCCTACTATAATTTACTGTTACGAGTCCCGTCTGTGTTTGTGCTTCATAGGTTACCCCTTTTCGTTCAAAGGAGGTTCATGAAGTTAATGAAATAAAATATCCTTATTTGTTTCTCTTATTCTCTTTTCGGTTCTCTTGCAGATGGTTTTTCTTTTGCTGATAATTGAAATGTACTTTTATCTTCGTTTATTAAATTGTTTTCATTGAAGTTTCCAGAATCCATCCAAATAAAGACTTCTCATCTCTTAAGTATGTTAATAATTGTTTCTTGATTGGGGCATATACTATATTTCTTTTCCCATCTCAGATTTTCGTAATGACACTGAGCAAGAGTAAGATGATACTGCTTATTGCCCTGATTTAGTATTTCAGCTGAACTACTCGCCCTAATTTATCAAACTAAGCACATTAGATCCTAGTTGATAATAAGTACACAACTCTAGTCATTTTTCTGGTCTTCATTCCTCTGTTACATCCAATGTAAATTTTGAAATTGATATTATAAGTCTATAGTTCATTATGTATCCTTTTGTCATTCAATTTCTTCTATTTATTTCTCAAAATATAATTTTCAAGGACATCATGATCTACACCTGTGCATGATGACAATTACCAATGTGTTTCCAGCCTTGGACTTGTGTACAAATCACTTCAATAGCAAAATTTGTATCCCTTGCTAACAGTTCAAAACCTGTTCATTTTCTTATGCTTATATGTTCTAGTTTTAAACTTTTTTAGCTGCCTTCCTGCATCTTTCCCAAACAAAAAATCTTCGGTCACCTTTCTTCTAGCCAACCCCCAAACTCCAGATATTTTGAGATTTTCTTTTTGGCCAAAAACTTCCTCTGTTGACAGTCTTGTGTAAACCTCATGATTCCCTTCTCAAACCCATGTGGCACTTTTGAAGCTAGTACTAACTAAGTTGTGTCATCTTCAATATTTGCATAACTATAGTTGATTTTTCCACTGTTACATTAAAATAAAATAGTTGATTTTGTGACTTTTTTCTTTGATGGCAGCATTAAAGTAAAGAATCTAGATATTATAATGCATGCAGTGTACATGTTGGTGTGCAATATTTTATGCAATGTACACAATTTAACATTAATTGTGTGTATTTTTGTTACATTTGTTGGAATGTTGCAAAATATTTATATTAGTAACGTTTTTACAATGTTGCCCTTATAAAAAAAATATCACTAAAAATTTTGTAGTAATAATTTGAAAATGTCTTTCTATTTGAAAACAATATTACTATAGATTTGTAATAGGATTTTTATAATATTAATTTTATATAAAAAAAAAGGTTTAGTCACATTTTTTAAAATGTTACATTTTCATTAAATAAATGATACTAGAGGTATCTAGTAACATTTTTATAAATGTCTATATTGATACGTAAAAATGTCACTAAGACCGTGTACACTTGAGATGGGTTTGAGAGAGAGGGAGTGGATGAGTTGGAGTGGATTTGAGAGTGAATTGTGTATTTTTTTTTAAAGGGATTTAAAGCTGACAGTCAGTGGATTTGGAAGTAAAGTGGATTTGGATGTAAAGTTTCTCAGAATTTGTGAGTGATTTGATTAATGTGATAAATTAAAAAGAATGTTTAATAGAAGTAATAGATAGATTACCATATTGCCCTTTATATAATAAGTAATATAAATTGGTATTTGTATGAGTTACAATTATTTTGTTATTTTTTTTACTATTAAAATTGAAAAAATAAATTATAAATTTAATAAAATAATTTTTTTTGATAATATATTTTAATAAATGTTTCAAAGCAATGGGGATCGAATCTGCATAGAAATGAGATCGAATCCCTCTCCACTTTTCCACACTCGAACAGATTCCAACTAATATGGGATTGGATCCCTTCTAATGGCTACTTACCCCATTGATTATCAACTTCACAACACACCAGAGTACTTTTCGAACATCCCCACCCTCTGGATGCTGCAATCTTTGGCACTGTCAATACACAATAAAACGAGGAATATCAAGAAAAAAAGTAAAGCTTAATTTGGTAAATGCAAGATGTTTCTCTTTAAATTTATTCAACCAAGAGGGATGAAAATTTGGGCCTCCCCCTCAAATCCATCACGGCATATCAACGATAATCTGCAAAAAGGAACACGAGTGTCACTTGCTCACCCATCCGCGTCTACAGGAAATATGTAGAAGCGAACAGAGCATAAAAGTCATTAGTAACATAGGGTATCGTAACATTTGATATAGTGTTACTAAATTGTATTAGTAACATTTTTTAATTGTTACGAATAATCATATATGTAGTAGTGTGAACATATGAAACTACTGAAATCAAGAAACAAACTTTGAACTAATTCAAAAGGATGGCCGTAGTTGCAGCATTCTTAAGCACAACAGCTAACCAAAAGTCAACTTTTGCTTAGAAACTGCAAGTGATGATATTACAAGGCATTTACAAAATTCAACATCAAAGGTTTGAGGATGCTATTGTCTCTATACTATATAATAACTTATAGAAGGCATGTAGAAGACATGAAGCTGGAAATCTAATTTCCTTTGTTGGTGATCAATGAATACATATGTAAACAACGGTGTGATACATATAAGTTTAAAGAAACTGATAAACATTTTTACATTTGTGGTAATCATAAATTTTCTTTTCCTACACTATTTTTAGATCGACAAACTTCTATACTGGAACTCTCTAAATAGCCCTAGCAATGCATACCTTTGGACATAAAAAAACATATACCTACAATATTACATTCCAACTCTGTTTTTAGTGCTGAAATAATCTCCATTTTGCCTCCATACAACTTTCTGAGACCTCTTGGTTTTCTATCTGCCTTGTATGTCTGAAATACTGACAATGTTGAGGGAGTTTAAGTCATTTTCTCTTACAGAGGAAAGTGAACTTAACATATATTCCCTCAGGATGAATGCAGGCTTCCTTGGAGGAGGAAGATCTGCAATCTCACTGTTTAGCATAGAAATTACAGTAGCCATAGTAGGCCTATCTGCTGCAAATTCTTGGACACATAGAAGTCCTATGTGTATGCACCTATAAAAATATTTATGAAGGTTAGGATCATATATTCCTGGATCTATTAGGGAGGGAATGTTGTCCTCTGTCCACTGTATCCAGGCCTGCAATGAAATTTCAAACATTTGAAAGTTTTATCAGAAGAAGGATGCAGAACCCATATGGTGAACTCCAAAAGAATTTTGCTGACTTACAAATCCTGAAAGGGTAAGACAATTTTCTTCATCATAAAAGCTTGAATTTCGTCTTCCACTAATAATCTCAAGTAGCAAAACCCCAAAACTAAAGACATCTGATTTTTCAGAGAACAGTCCTTGCATTGCATACTCAGGAGACATATAGCCACTGCATTGAAATGTACCACAATTTATGCAATTCCAAGTTGTACTAATATAATCATGAAGAAAGAGGTGTGCTTACTATGTTCCAACAATTCTTTTAGTATTTGCCTCATCCTCATTCCCACCAAAGATTCTAGCCATACCAAAGTCAGATATTTTTGGAGTTAGCTCTACATCCAGCAAGATATTACTTGCCTTCAAGTCCCTGTGGATGATTTTTAGCCTGGAATCTCTGTGAAGATAAAGCATTCCTCGAGCAACTCCTTCTATTATGCTAAAGCGTTTTCTCCAATGAAGAACCTTATCTTTTGATGGATCTAAAGAATCAAAAGGAAGAATTGTATGAATTTTAACATTTTGAGATGAAGCACAATCTATTTTTTCCACAGTTTATCTTTAATTTCCAATAAAGAACAACTGTTGATGGATGATAGGTAGGAGTACCAAAGAACTAACCAAAGATGTATTTGTCCAAACTTTTATTTGGCATGTACTCATAAATCAACATCTTTTCCTCCCCTTCAACACAACAACCAAGAAGTCTTACAAGATTGCGGTGTTGAAGCTTGGAAATAACTACTACTTCATTCATGAACTCTTCTAGACCTTGCCCAGATGCTCTGGAAAGTCTTTTAACTGCAATTTCCCTCCCATCGTGCAATTGCCCCTATAACATAACAAAGAGAAAATTGACGCATTTGACACTTATTTCAGATATGAGTAAGCTGAATGTTAAGTACCATATAGACCGGACCAAAACCACCCTGTCCTAGTTTGTTCGAAGGGTGAAATTTGTTTGTGGCGGTTACAAGCTTTTCAATAGTAAATGTTAATAGCTCCTGGAGTTTGACTTGTGACAGATCACAAAATGCATTGTCATTTGTATATTCTGCAGGTGCTCCACCTCCATTAAACTGGAGTAATCTTTTGATGATCTCTACTGATTTATTGGCACAAATTAGCATCAACAGACACAAACTATAGGTTAGCAGTGATCTAGAATTATTTGACAGGAAAGAAAAATAAATTATACTTGTCAACAGAAAGAATTTATCATTTTGTAAATTTTGAGCATGTTTTCTATAAAATTTGCATGCATTAAATAGTGAGCTCATTTGAGTAATTTAAACGCATAGTGATGATAAATTACCGTGGCGAGTAGAAATCGTTCTCCACATCATATATGCACAAATGAGAACTAAGGTACTTCCTACTGTCACTGAAACGATAATGATGATTTTGTTGTTTCCCTCTTTCTCTGCATTTTGGTAAATGAAAATTGGAAATTTAGTCCTGTCAGTGGAGAAAGGTTCTCGGATCAAGGAAGTTAATACAGATTATTGTGCAGATAACAGCTAGCATTATACAGTGTATACCAAGTTCTGTGTAGGCTACTCGTACATGTAAATCAAGTCCTCCGTTTGAGAATTGTGTTATGTCAATTAGATTCTCAGTCCAAGACATACAACCAATATCAGCATCATATGAGTATGCAATGCATGAACAATTTTCCAAACATCGGCTTCTGCACATGTCTGGTTGAAGTCTGAGGGATGACCCATCTGCAAAATCTGGAACTTTGACCATTTTCATTTCCAAAAATCCATCTTCTGTATTATCTGCACTTTTGTTTTGGTTGCTGGCTCTTTCACACTGCAGAGGTGTTCTCCTGAAACATCCACTAGTCCAGTTTTGTCTATTCCATTCCTCTTTGTTTCTTGGCTCAAACCCTTTCAAACAGCTGCATGTTGGGGCGCTTTCAGAATTACAAACTGCAAAAGGTCCACATACACCGTAAACATCACACTCAAATTGATGACTATTCCATGTGACTACCCATTCTTTCCTCTCTCCATTCCACCATCTTTCTTCACAATTTCCTGTTGAATTCAAAATATAGATTATGAAGCCAACCTCTTCTACTTCCTTGTAAAGGAATTCAACATTTCCTTCCCCGTCATCTCCAATATGTATCCCTTCAAGATAATACGTTTTCATATAGGGCAGTCCTGTAAAGATCTTACTGTTCCATGGACCAGTGCGCCAGAAGGGACGAGTTTCATTCCAGATGAACACTTCAGGTATACTAAGGCGTTCAACACTTAAAGAAAAGCTGCCAGTGGATGGATCAGAAGGGCTTTTCCATGATGTTTGTTTTACTTTCTCACCCGTTACTTTGTTAGTTGAAATCTTCATATTGGGTAACATTGCATCTGAAGGATGCTGGAAACTTTCCCATATAGTTCTGTCTGATGAGCTCTCCTGAAGCACAAGGTTCCCAGAATCCAAGAGTTTGGAAGTAGTGTTGGATCCAACATTGGACACATTTGTTGACCAAATTACTTGATTCTGACCATTCAACACCAAAAGATTGCCATCTTCAGATATGGTAACAAGTCCAGAGGAATCATTCAGTGGCTGGTTTCTGTTAGCTACCCATATGACAGTGAATTTAGGTTGCCACCAAATTCCCACATAACGGTTTGTAGAATTTTGTGGGGTGAAGAATCCCAAGGTGAAGTTGCCACCAGTGGAGGTTATAGTTTCATTGTCCTTGATGAACTGAGATGAGGAGATAGTGTCTGTGGCAGTAACAGCATCTGAAGAAAGAAAACATGTCACGACGAAAACGAAGAACAGATTTGTGCACTTCGTGTAATCCATTACAGATTGTGATTATTTTTGGTCCATAAGATTAATTTTAAGGCAATCGTTAGTGAGATTTTTCTACTTCATTCTTGACTGTGACTTCTCATAAAAATCAACACGGTTTGGTGTTGTGCTACTTTTCTTCGGCACTACTTAATCTATACTTTTGTACGTGTTTTTATTTGTTTCACATAATATTATTTAAAACTATAATATTTTTTTTTTGGCATTTCTGTGAAGGGGTCAATTAGCACTTTGTAATTAGTTCTCTTAAGTTGTTTTTGTGACACTTGCGTGGTCCAGTTTTCTAACTTGTCTTGAAACAAATTGTCCCACATTGATTAGATTGTGGTCAATGAGATATTAAAAAAAGAAGGATAGTCTTCGTAGCAAACTTTTGGTATTCTAGTATAGGGACAGTTGTTTAGAAAATAAGGCTATAATCATAATAGGAGGTTTAAATGGTTAAAGAAATGACTTTTTTGTTTTTTGTAATTGTTGAAAATGTGATGGTAATGTTAATGGTTGTAATGAATATGATTTAAATATTCTACAGTAAACAGTAAACCTTATTATACATTTTATGTCTCATATGTCATATAATGTCAAATTTCATAAATATTAATATTAAATGAAAATCTTCCTTATGAAGTTAATACATTTTATTCACAATATTAATGTTAAATGAAAATCTTTCTTATGAAGTTAACACATTTTATTCACTCTATTCATTATTAAAATTAAAATAATATTATATCCCAGCATTTAACAAATTATATTTAACATGTAAAATACAAAATTCTTATGAAGTTAACACATTTTATTCACTCTGTTCAACATTGAAATTAAAATCATATTATATTAGCATAATTAAAAAATATAGACAAAAATATTAAATTATATTCAAGTACTTAACAAATAATATTTAACATGTAAAATATAAAATTCTTACAAGTAGATTGCCTAACTAAATATGACACATTCAATTAAGAAGAGATTTGCCATTTCTTTATTTAGATGTATACGCGCAAAAACACTTCTTGATAATTTGATATATTTTTTTAAAAGTTGCTAATTTTTCTTTCACATTAATGACTCTTTTTTTTTTTAAATTAAGGTTCATCAAATCAAATTTTAAGAAACTGCACGCTTAATTTAGAATAACTAATAACATTAGAGGTTGAAAATAAGAAGCCATTAGAAATAGATATTGTACGGCCAAGTTTTTCTCCTATCTTAACTTTTAAGGACTGCCCCAATCTAATGGGCCCAAGGATCGGCCCAAAACGAATTTAGACCCTAAGTCTGCCCTAACCCTAACTCTCTTTTTCACTTTCAGAAAATTGTCCCTTGTCCTAAGAGCTGTAGCCGTCTCTCTATCTCTGCTAGGGTTTGGTACCACCTTGGGCACGCAAGTTCGAACCAGTTCTTTTCTTTTCTACGTAAGTGCTTCCTCATCCGTGCTTGCATTTTCTGCTACTGTTACTTTGGGTAACTTATATCCCCGCTGTTTCTTAATTTTTCTAGCTCCTTAAGTCGTTCCTTGAACTGTCGTGTCCCGCTGTTTAGAGTCAAGGTCTTGTGCTAGCCATTTTCAGGTAAGGGAAGCTATGGCTTACTCATGTATTTCGTTTTTCCCTGTTGTTTAGCTGTTGTTTTAAGATTCTATGGTTGGTGTGATGTTATGAATGCTTGGAATGTTTTAGCATGTTGGTTTGGATTGGTATGTGTGGCTGTTAAAAGGAAACAGTGGCGAGATCTGATAATCTCGCCCAAGCGAGCCTGTCTCGCCTAGGCGAGATGGGCAGAGACTCGCCCAGATTCTTTTCACGCGAGGGGTTGCTCAAGTGACCATCTCAATTTTGAGCGAGCAAGCGTCTCGCTCAGGCAAGGAGAGACTCGCCTAAGCGAGAATGCACGAAGGCCACTATTTCTGTGTGTCGAGCTCTCGCCTAGGCGAAGGGAGCTCGCCTGAGCGAGAGACCCTCTCGCTTGAGCGAGACCCTTCAACCTGGGCAAAGAGCTGGGCGAGAGTGCGTTATGGTTTAGCGTTCTCCATGTTCTGGATGTTTGGCTTGTATTTGATTTGATTATTATATAATGGCATGAGGGGAATGAATATGCATGAGTGGGAGGGTGTATGAGTTGTGAATGATGAACTTGAATAAATCTTGGCATGTAATAATCATGGAATGGTTGGTTATGAAAGTGGCATGGTAATGAGATGAGTTGAGATTCGGTATTCATGGATGGAGTATGATGAGTTGGTATGGGTTTGGTCTGAAACATGAAAGGGAATGGTAATAAAGGTTGACATAATATATGTACATGCATGATAAATCTTTCTTGATTGTTTGGGTATGATTGGTCCGTGTCAGTGCGTAATTCCTTGGAATCTCTAGGTGAGATTTTAGGGTTGTGCTTCAGTGGTCGGGACGTAATTTCATGACCCCTATTAGTGGGTGTTCATGGTGGTGCCACATCTGTATAATTTGGTAAGGATTCAAGGTAAGGTTGCATCCTGACACTCTAAGGGGTCAGTTAGTCTCACTTAGAGCGGACTGACTCTTGTGGTGAGAGTAGCAGGAGGCCTGAAACTCATTCAGGGCTAACCTTGTTAGTGGGTGATTGGAAACATTGTAACAACTTGTAACACAGCTCGGGGGTGAGCAGAGATATCCACAACAAGTGCAAGCATCCGCTGAATCCGACCAAATTATACATATCCGGATGAGTCGAGTCGAGTCTTAGTGTATTGATTTGAAAGTCATAACATGATTGGGTGTTGTATGTATATTTGACTGTGAAAGTGTATCTGATTGCATGATGAAATCATTTTGGGCTCTAGCTTACCCTACTGTTTGTTGTTGTATGTTCTGTGATGTGAGCAGAGGTGAGAACTCCCCGTAATCATTAAGGTGATAGAGGTTCTGCTGCATAGTCTGCTTGGACTGGATCTAAATCTTTTTTGGCTATGGCCCATGTACTAGTTTGTCTTTTAAATTCCTTTTTGATTATCGTTGAATGTTGTAGTTGGTTTAGTTTTGGCATCGTGGTGTGCCTTGGATATTTGTAAGGAGTTATGTTTTAAACTCCAAGACTGCGCCGCTATACTATCTGTGTGTGACGCTTCCTTTAATTATGTTTATTGATTAAATGGGACGTTACATTTATGGTATCAGAGCAATCATTCCTTAGGTCTGTGTACTTGGATGTCCACTTAGCTTTCTCTGTGTCTTTCTAGGTGTTCTTAGTTAATTCCTATCTTATCAAGACTAACCAAGTGATTTCGTATGTGCTAGTGAACTATGGCACCTCCTCGTAGGACTCAGCAATCCTCCCAGGGCAAGGTACCTGATATTGCCAGAGGTATATAGGCGATGGTAGTTGCTATGACGTAGCAAAGCACAACGATGATGCATCAGCATGAGGCATCTATGCAGCGACAGGCAGCGTCGCTCGAGCAGCAACAATTGGTGATGTAGTAGATGAAGGCTGCTAGGGTGGCTGCTGAGGACGCCCACCGACAACATATGGAAGCCCTCCGTCAGTTGAAAGAGAACAGGGTAGCTGCCTCTATTTTTGTTCCTGAGCCACGACCTACAGTCAGGGAGTGGAGCCTGGAGGACTTTCTGAAACACCACTAGGTGAAGTTTGATGCGAAGACTAGCCCTGATGTCGCAAACCAATGGCTGAAGGATCTAGAGCGCTTCTTTGATGCGAAGATATGCCCTACGGAGAACAGGTTTGCGATCTTAATGTATATGCTCACAGAAGAGATAGAACATTGGTGGATCAACATGAAATCCATCATGGAGGAGTAGGGGGAGCCAGTGACGTGGGAGGCATTCCAGGGGAAATTCCTCTTCGAGTATTTCCTTGATAGTGTGAGGTATGCTAAGGAAGTGGAGTTCCTCCAGCTCACGCAGGGAGGGAAGTCAGTAGCTGACTATGCTGAGAAATTCAAGCACCTCAGCTGCTTCTACACTCTACCGCTCGACGAAGAATGGAGATGCCGCAAGTTCGAGAATGGCCTCCACGGTGACATCCGCTTGATGGTGGCTCCCTTGTCCATCAAGGACTTTGTTGTGGAGAAGGCCAGAGTGATGGAAAAGATGAAACGTGAGGTAGAAGGTCAGCGGCCACAACAACCACAGCAACCGCAAAGGATCGGTGGACCATCTGGATCCAAGCCGAGGCATGAAGAGCGGAGGAGACCGTATGATAGACCGCATCATCAGTCCCAGGGGTCTAGGAGTTTTCCTCCCTAACAGGGCCGAGTACAATGTTATATATGTGGAGGCCCTCATCTGAGGAGCGCTTGCCCGCGCATGGAGGGCTATCGTCGGTGCAACAACTGTGGCAAGGAAGTTCACTTTGGGAAAGACTGTCCCACCCTTGCTAGAGCAGCGACACGACCTCCAGTTCAGACTCCTGCGCAGAACTAGCAAAGGAATAAAGGCAATATGCCTCAAGCGAAGAGCAGAGTCTATGCTATGACAAGAGCAGAGGCTGCAGGCTTAGGTAATCCTGTTATGGGTCGATGCACGATTGCTGGTGAATCTTTGTGTGTGCTGTATAATTCTGGAGCGACACACTCTTTTGTGTCAGATGCATGTGTGGAACGATTGGGTTTGCTGGTGTGCGAGCTGCAGTGTGAGCTTGCGATGTCTACTTCGGCGTCGGATTTGTCAGGACGTCGTCCTTGTGTGCTAGGTGTCCGATGGAGGTAGAGGGACGTAGGTACAAAGTGAACCTAATTTGCCTGCCTCTATTGGAGGTAACCTTATGGATGGATTGGCTCTCTACCAATTGCATTCTTATAGATTGCTGAGAGAAGAAGTTGTTATTCCCCAACTCGATGGAACCTGAGTTGTTATTATCTCACAGAGTTATGAAGGAGCTACAAGGCGGTGCACAATGCTTCATGATCTTCACACATTTGGAGGTGGAGAAGGGAGAGGCGATGACAATGATACCGGTTGTGCAGGAATTTGAAGATGTGTTCCCAGAGGAAGTACCAGGGTTGCCTCCCAGTAGAGAGGTATAATTTTCTATCGACTTGGTACCAGAAACCGGTCCAGTGTCGATGGTCCCATACCGCATGGCTCTGGTGGAGTTAGTAGAACTCAAGAAACAGATAAAGGAGTTGCTGGGGAAGCAGTTTATCCGACCCAGCACTTCACTTGGTGTGCGCCAGTGTTGTTGGTAAAGAAGAAGGATGGAAGCTCACGACTGTGTGTGGACTACAGACAACTGAATAAGATGACGATCAAGAACAAGTATCCCCTCCCAAGAATTGACGATTTGATGGATCAGTTGTAGGGATGGCAAAATGGGCCGGGCCCGACGGGCCAGCCCGCTAGCCCGTCAGTAAATACATGGGCCGGGTCCAGAAATTCAGCCCGTCAACCCGAGACAGCCCGGCCCGTCAAGCCCGCTGGCCCGTCGGGCCAACCCGCGGGCCAAAACGGGTCGGCCCGCGGCCCGTATCACTTAATAAAAAAAATAGCACGTGCACATTTTTTCAGTATCTCTCCCTCACACACACTCTGCGCCCAGACACCTCACACACTCTGCGATTGCGTCTCTTCTCGACTCTTCTCTGCGCTCACTTCTCCTCCACCCACGGCGTTCTGGTTCCATTTCAACTTTGTAGCGTTCTGGTTCCATTGCAGGGTTGTTTGTGTTGTGATAATTTTCTTGTTTAATAGATCATTGTTGTTGTATTCTTAATTGCAGGAGAATTTCTTTTGGTAATATAAAATTGGGACATTATTCAGTCAACTAAATTTGAAATGAAAAAAATTAAAATATGATTGGGCCACAAATTATACAAATGAGAAAAAACTGGCGGGCCGGCCCGCCAGCCCGTCAGCCCGCCAGCCCGCGGGCCGGGCTCAGAAACGCAACTCATTTTACCATGTCGGGCCAGCCCGGCCCGGCCCGTTTAATACGGGCCAAAACGGGCCGGGCTGGCCCGTTTTGACACCCCTAATCAGTTGCATGGGTCGTCAGTGTTCTCAAAGACCAATCTGAGGTTGGGATACCATCAGATTTTGGTAAAGGATGATGATGTGCAGAAGACGGCCTTCAGGTCCCGGTATGGACAGTACGAGTATGTGGTTATGCCCTTCGGTGTGACCAATGCTCTAGTAGTGTTTATGGACTACATGAACCAGATCTTCAGACCGTTCCTAGATAAGTTTGTTGTGGTCTTCATTGATGACATCCTTATCTATTCCAAAACTCAGGAGGAGCATGACGAGCACCTGAGACTAGTGCTTGGTGTCTTGAGAGAGAAACAGTTGTACGCCAAACTGTCCAAGTTCGAGTTCTGGATGGATGAAGTACAATTCTTGGGCCATGTGATTTCAGCACAGGGCATTGTAGTGGATACAACAAAGATTGAGGCAGTGGTAAAGTGGGAGAGTCCCAAGTCAACAACTGAGATCAGAAGTTTCGTGGGATTAGCTGGCTACTACAGGAGATTCATAGAGGGATTCTCCAAGATAATGGCGTCTCTAACACAACTCACACGGAAGGACCAACCTTTCACCTAGACAAATAAGTGTGAGGAGAGCTTCCAGGAGCTAAAGAGAAGGTTGACGAGTGCTCCCATTTTGGTCATCTCAGATGTTGGGAAACCTTTTGAGGTGTATTGTGATGCCTCCCATCTTGGACTTGGTTGCATGTTGATGCAGGAAAAGAAGGTAGTGGCCTATGCTTCAAGGCAACTTAAGATGCATGGGAGAAACTATCCCACTCATGACATAGAGTTGGCGGTCGTAGTGTTCGCCTTGAAGATCTGGAGGCACTATCTTTATGGTGCTCAGTTTCGCGTGTTCAACGATCACAAGAGTCTCAAGTACTTATTTGATGAGAAGGAGTTAAACATGAGACAAAAGAGGTGGATGGAATTCTTGAAGGATTATGATTTCGAGCTCTTGTACCATCCATGGAAGGTGAACGTAGTGGCGGATGCTCTGAGTAGGAAGGCTGTACACACTGCTCACCTTATGATTAAAGAGGTGGAGTTATTGGAGCAATTCAGGGATATGAAGCTACAGGTGGAACTGGGATCCAAGTTCATTAGGTGTAGTACCCTGACTATATCTAGTGACTTCTTGGACTCAATCAGAGAGAGGGAACTGTTGGATGCCAGTTTGGGTGAGAGAACAACTTGGGTGAGATGAAGCGAGGGAATTTATTTTGCGTAATTATGGTATACTGCAGTTCCAGGGCAGAGTTTGTGTGTCCGATGATGTTGAAATGAAGAAGTTGATCCTTGAAGAAGGACATAAAAGTCGTCTTAGCTTGCATCCCGGCATGACTAAGATGTATTAGGACCTCAAGGAGACTTTTTGGTGGCAGGAGATGAAGAAAGATGTGGCCCAGTTTGTATCAGCTTGTCTGACCTGTCAGAAGGCGAAGGTCGAGCATCAGAGACTCGGTGGGATCCTACAGCCCTTGGAGATACCAGTGTGGAAATGTGATAGCATCTCCATGGATTTTGTGACCCATTTGCCATTAACCTTTAGGGGGCATGACACCATCTGGGTTATTATGGACAGATTGACCAAGAGGGCTCATTTCCTGGCAATGAACTTGAGAATGTCAATGGCCAAGTTGGCCCAATTATACATTAAGGAGATAGTAAGGCTGCATGGAGTACCTTCGAGCATAGTTTCCGACAAAGACCCATGGTTTATATCACGGTTTTGGCAAACCTTACAAGATGCTTTGGGAAGCAAGTTGACTATGAGCTCAGCCTACCATCCCCAGACCGATGGTCAGTCTGAGAGGACGATTCAGTCACATGAGGATTTGTTGTGCACATGCATATTCAATCACCTGAGGACTTGGGATGAAGTGCTGCCTCTGATAGAGTTCACTTACAACAACAACTTTCATGCGAGTATTGGCATGACGCCATATGAGGCTCTATACAACAGGAAGTGTAGAACTCCCCTATGTTGGTATCAAGATGGGGAAGCAGTGCTTGTCGGGCCAGAGTTGTTGGAGCAGACTACTGAGGAGGTATGGATGGTGAAGGACAAAATGCAGGCTTCTCAAAGTAGGCAGAAGACCTATGTGGATCGTAGGAGGAGACCCTTGGAGTTCGCTACAGGAGATCACATATTCTTGAGAATGACTTGAACCACCAGTGTGGGAAGGGCTCTACACTCAAAGAAGCTTTTTCCTAAGTTCCTTGGTCCCTATTAGATTTTGAGGAGGATTGGGCCGGTGGCGTATGAGATTGCCTTGCCCTCTCAGTTGGCCAATCTTCATCCGGTGTTCCATGTATCACAACTGAGGAAGTACGTGTTTGATCCGACTCATGTATTGGAGGCTGAGGATATACAGATTAGAGAGGACCTCACCCTGGAAGTACCACCCATTGCCTTAGAGGAGAGTTGGGTTGAGGAGCGTAGGGGAAAGTCGGTCAGTCTTGTCCAAGTCATCTGGGATCGGAGAACCGAAGACTCTACTTGGGAGTTGGAGGAGGATATGAGGAGATCACACCCACATCTTTTTGCCTGACAAGTTTCCATTTTCGAGGTCAAAATTTTTTCTTGTTGACGAGAATGTAAGGCCCAGTTTTTCTGCTGCCTTAATTTTTAAGGGCTGCCCCAATCTAATAGGCCCAAGGGTTGGCCCAAAACGAATTCAGACCCTAAGTCTACCCTAACCCTAACTCTCTTTCTCACTTTCAGAAAATTGTCCCTTGTCCTAAGAGCTGCAACCGTCTCTCTATCTCTGCTAGGGTTTGGTACCACCTTGGGCACGCAAGTTCGAACAAGTTCTTTTCTTCTCTATGTAAGTGCTTCCTCATCCGTGCTTGCATTTTCTGCTACTGTTACTTTGGGTAACTTATACCCCGCTGTTTCTTAATTTTTCCAGCTCCTTAAGTCGTTCCTTGAGCTGTCGTGTCCCGCTGTTTAGAGTCAAGGTCCTGTGCTAGCCATTTCCAGGTAAGGGAAGTTATGTCTTACTCATGTATTTCATTTTTCTCTGTTGTTCAGCTATTGTTTTAAGATTCTATGGTTGGTGTGATGTTATGAATGCTTGGAACGTTTTAGCATGTTGGTTTGGATTGGTATGTATGGCTGTTAAAGGGAAACAGTGGCGAGATCTCATAATCTAGCCCAAGTGAGCCTGTCTCGCTTAGGCGAGATGGGTAGAGACTCGCCCAGACCATTTTTACGCTAGGGGTCGCTCAGGCGACCATCTCAGTTTTGAGCGAGCGAGCGTCTCGCTTAGGCGAGGAGAGACTCGCCTAAGCAAGAATGTGTGAAGGCCACTATTTCTGTGTGTCGAGCTCTCGCCTAGGCGAAGGGAGCTCGCCTGAGCGAGAGACCCTTTCGCTTGAGCTGGGGGAGAGTGCTTCAGTGGTCGGGACGTAATTTCATGACCCCTGTTAGTGGGTGTTCATGGTGGTGCCCCATCCGTATAATTTGGTAAGGATTCAAGGTAAGGCTGCATCCTGACACTCTAAGGGGTCAGTTAGTCTCACTTAGAGCGAACTGACTCTTGTGGTGAGAGTAGTAGGAGGCCTGAAACTCATTAAGGGCTAACCTTGTGTGTGGGGGATTGGAAACATTGTAACAACTTGTAACACATAGCTCGAGGGTGAGCAACTCGGGGGTGAGTAGAGATATCCACCACAAATGCAAGCATCCGCTGAATCCGACCAAATTATACATATCCGGATGAGTCGAGTCGAGTCTTAGTGTATTGATTTGAAAGTCATAACATGATTGGGTGTTGTATGTATATTTGACTGCGAAAATGTATTTGATTGCATGATGAAACCATTTTTGGCTCTAGCTTACCCTACTGTTAATTGTTGTATGTTTTGTGGTGTGGTCTTTTCTTTTGCAATGATCATTAACTTGTTGATGTGAGTAGATGTGAGAACTCCCCGTAATCATCAGGGTGATAGAGGTTCCGCTGCATAGTCTGCTTGGACTGGATCTAAATCTTTTTGGGCTTTCTTTCTGGGCTATGGCCCATGTACTAGTTTGTCTTTTAAATTCCTTTTTGATTACTATTGAATGTTGTAACTGGTTTAGTTTTGGCATCGTGGTGTGCCTTGGATATTTGTAAGGAGTTATGTTTTAAACTCCAGGACTGCGTCGCTATATTATCTGTGTGTGACGCTTCCTTTAATTATGTATATTGATTAAATGAGACGTTACAGATACCACATTAAAGTTAATTAAATAAGAATATATAACAACAATAGAGATACTATTTAGAAAAATGCCAGATAAATATCGACCTAATTAAACCACTTCAATAGAAATATTATTTCCAGTTCTCTATTCTCAGGATTGTAGGCAGAGGAGAAAGTTTCCTTCAAATGTTTGGAATGCAATTAATAACAAATCGAAGAAAATCAAAGGAACTTATTTTCATCCTTACACTAGGCTTTGCCAAATCATAAAGAATATTTAACTACCATAATGTGATCTTGGCAAAAAGAAGGGTTTAAGGGTTTGGAAAGCCTAAAATAATTTGAAGAATGAGACCTTTTATTTTAAATTTATTTTTTGAATTTTTTTACGTAAAATTATTTATTAAATTTTTGAAATTAATTTCATTTAATATTTGTTTAATAGATAATAAGGTTAATCCGTTTAATCTTTTTATATATTTTTAATCGTTCATTTGTTCATAGTTTTTTTTTTGTGATGCAATAAAGTCTCAACTTTTATCTTCTTTTGAATTTTGTAACCGTCTAATTCAAAATTTATAATTGACATATATATATATATATATATATATATATATATATATATATATATATATATATATTACGTGAAATGAAAAATTATAATATATAAAACACTACTAAAAATAAGTATATAAAAAGAATGAGTTAAAATAATAAAACCTGGTTCTAGTTGTTAATAAAGTGAACTCGATTATAGATTTAGTATCTTGAAATTTAAAGTCTCTTTTCCGTATCTCAATTTTGTCATATACGTGCAAAGTTTATTTTAAGATTAATCATTTATATAAAAAAAAGCTATTAAAAAATGCTATTATTGTTCTTAGCTAGAACCCTAACCTAATCCCTAAACAAAATTAGGCAAAAGAAATACATTTTTATTCCTAATACAAATTCAATAAATAGAATAAAATCAACATCAACACAAATAGAAGAAAAAACACATAATAACAAAAAGTGAGAATAAAAAAATTGGCAATATGTGATTCAAGGAGTGGAATATGTTAAAACCCTCAAAAGAAGAACTCTAACAGAAAAGAAAAGAAAACAATGAGTGAAGTGAAATCAGTACATGAGAAGTGAGAAAGAGATAAAAGAAGAAAATAAAATCAAGATTGAAGTCACAAAAAGCTAAAAGAAGAAAATATAATCAAAATTGAAGTCACATAGAAATAAAAGAATAAAATAGATCAAAATTGAAGTTACATAAAGATAAAAGAAAAAAATAGAATCAAAATAAAGTCACATAAACTTAAAAGAAGAAAATAAAATCAAAATTGAAGCCATACATGGATAATCAAAATTAATTATAAGAGAATAAAAATAACTAACCATTTCATTTTTTCTAAACAAAATTATAACTTACTGAAAAAAAAATTAATTCGTTAAATATTATTTTTAATACCAATAAAAATTTGTAGACATTATTAATAATATAAATAAATTTTATTCTCAAAAATAAACTTATAATTAATTTAATAAAGATATATTAGTATCAATTTTTTTAGACCTTTTTTTATCATAAACATAATTTTATAATTAATTTAATAAGATATATTAGTACTAAAAAAAAATTTTTGAGAATTTTTTCTTAATCATAATTTTATAATTAAATTAATAGAAGAATATTAATACTAAAAGAAAAAATTTTGAAGCCTTTTTATTTTTCGGAGGCCTAAATTTTATCGGTTTTATCCTTGAGTTGGCCGTGAAAAAAGGGACAACAATGTACATTCTCGAGAGACTGGAGAAGCATGTAAGAAAGCAGAATCAATACCATTATCTTAAAATTTTGAATTCAAAGTTATGTGGATATCTTGAATTCATATCACATTTATATAATTTCTCTTTGATAAATTCTCCATCAAAAACTCATCACATTAATCCCAATACCTCGTCCCACCAATAAGTTAAAAGGATCCATTGGTGGACTTTGAGGTAATTATTAAGAAGTATATAAGATAAGGTAGGTTAAGAGATCCTACGTCCATTAGAAATAATATTATTTTTCAAGTGTAAAAGTATATAAGAAGAAGGTAGATTAATGATCTGAAATCCATTCGAAATAATATCAATTTTCAAGTGTATAAGTATATTATTTTTTAATATAAAATAAAGAGTCGTTCATAATCTATTTCAATTCAGATTTGGAGTTATCTTGTCATTGTTCTTGTACTGTATGCCCCATCGGGCCATCGGCCATGTCCAGTCCTCCGGTCCATCGAACAAGGCTGGGAGGGCTCGAATATAAAACATGTCCACCGGTCGAACGACCTCACAGATGAACTATATAGGACCATCGGTCGATCGGTCTCACAAATGAACCACACATTACCTCGTAAGGGACCATCGGTCGATCAGCCTACGTATGAATTACACGGTACCTCGTAAGGGACCATCGGTCGATCGACCTACGTATGAATTACACGGTACTTTGTAAGGGACCATCGGTCGATCGGCCCTACGTATGAATCACGTATTACTCTGTAAAGTACCATCGGTCGTTCGGTCCCACACAAACAGCGCCTTAACTTATAAAGGACAATCGTTTGATTGGCCTCCAAGTCGATCGCGCATCAACCCATAGAGATCCATCGGTCGATCAGTCTCCTAGGTGATTTGTGTAGCGCCTTATACGTGACCATCGGTCGATCAGTTATATAGATTAATTATTCACTTGTTAAAATCAGAAGATAACTAGCCTAGTCAATCGGCCATCGGTCGAACAACCAAACGAGACCAGTCAACTGGATTAATTAACGTTAAACAAGTCAGTAATCTTGATTAGAGGATCATTGGGCCGTGATTAGGGAACCCTAATCACAGGCCCACACTGGAAACTATAAATAGGGCCCAAAGGTAGGTTGGTGAGGATCTTAATTTCGCATTTATTACTGCAGTTACACTCATATACCAATCAGCCCATCAACTGACTTAAGCATCGGAGCCTTTTAGACAGGTACCCCGATCGTCTGTTCGACCGATCGAGCAAGGAGATAGATTACTTGGAGAAGAAGTCATTACAGTCGCAAAGAGAAGAGATCTCAGGAAGAAAGGAGTAGAGTTGGAGAGGTTCTTAGTAGGCTCTTGGTCCCTACACCCAAAACATTTTGGCGCCCATCGTGGGGCCGAGCAGTCTCCTATAGACCATACACCCTTATGGTGACCACAAGAAACCGAACTAGCAACGTGGACGGAGGAAGAATGGCGGATGAACAGGCAAACACAAGGGAGATGATCAGGATGATGCAATAGAGGATGGATGAGATGCAGAGAAACTACGAGGTGCAGATGCAAGTTCTCCGAGAAGAGAACGCCGCCCTTCAACGAAAGGAGGAGGCCATTCCTTTGACCCCTACTATGCCTGATCCTCTCAGGCTAAGCAGGGCGCAGCAGCATCGGGAGGCCGAGCGGGTGGAAAGTCGCCTGCCTCCAACAGGACAGGAGCAATCATAGCCCCCGAGGACGGAAAAAACGCAGGCATCAAGGGGAAACATCTCTCACACGATGGCCGAGAGTTTTGGGGCCAACGAGGGAGGTCACCTTTCCCGACAATCGATCCACGCGTCGGGAAATTTCCCCTTCACCCAATTCATATTGGAGACCCCGCTATCGGAGAGATGGAAGATGCCGACGTTCGACAAGTACGACGGGACGACAAACCCTGACAACCACATGCGGGTCTTCACCCACCAGATGATGTTCCATGTCTCGACCTCCCTGACAGGAGAGGCGTTGGAGTGGTTCTCCGAGCTGCCAGCCAACAGCATCGACTCCTTCGCCACTCTTAAGGCCAGGTTCAGCACGCAGTTGGCCTCCCTGAGGCCGGCTATCCTGACGGTAGACAACTTGATACCTCAGCAATGAAATCGCTCGGCATCACTTCTTGTACGGACTGCAGCCGGGTGTGTTCGCAGACAAGATAAGCCGCAAGAAGCCGAAGACGATGGAGGAGATGAGGTAGCGAGCGGCCAAGTTCATACAGATGGAAGACATGCAGGAGTTTAGAGTAAAGAAGAGAGAGAAGGAAGATGCAGCATCCCAGAAAAGCGCCCCTCGACCGAGCAAACCCCTTGCTCGATCCAACGAGAAGAAGACTCCCAAGTTCACAACGTACACCCCCTTGGCCGTCCCCTGGGCGAAGATTTTGCAGGAGACCTTCAACGCCAATTCACTTCCAGCGTCCAAAAAGAAGCCTCCACCTTCGGATGCTGACGGTAGCAAGCACTATCAGTATCATCGGACGATCGGCCACACCACGGAGGAATGTCATACGCTCCGCGACAAGATTGAGGAGCTGATTCGACAAGGGCATTTTATGAAGTACATTCAGCAAGATCGCCCCCAGCGAAGCCCGGTCAAGAACAGAAGCCCAGCACGATGGCAAGCGCCAACCAAGTAGGAGAAACGGAGAGAGCGAGAGCACGACAGGCGAAGGAGGGAGTCGTCCAGAGCTCACCAAAGCCCTAGGAGGAGTCACAACCGGAACAGGGATAAACCCTTAAGGGGTTATATCAATATCATCTCGGGAGGATTCGCGGGAGGAGGATCGACCTCATCTGCTCGAAAGAGGGACGTCTGGGCGCTCAAGTCGGTCCATCTGGTCGAGAAGAAGGTGTGGTCAATGCCCCCTATCACCTTCACCGATGAAGATTTCAAGGCTCTCGATCCTTATCATGACGATCCCACGGTCATCTCCATCGAGGTAGCGGAATATGGAATCGGGAAGGTTCTGGTGGATCAGGGGAGCTCGGTCAACATCTTGTACTGGAAAACTTTCCAGAGGATGAACTTGTCCGAAGATTTGATCGTCCCCTATAACGAACAGATCGTCGGATTCTCGGGTGAGCGAGTCGACACGAGGGGTTACCTGGATCTCCGCACCAGGATCGACTCGCGGAGAGATGACCAGGAGGTAAGGGTTAGATTCCTGTTAGTTGAAGCTAACACTTCCTATAATGTATTGCTAGGAAGACCTTGCCTAAACGCTTTCGGGGCGATCGTCTCCACTCTGCACCTGGCCATGAAGTTCCCGTCGGATAAGGGGACGATATGCACCGTGCATGCGGACCAACAGATTGCCAGACAATGCTATGCCGCTGGGTTAAAGATCACCCCCTACAGCCGCCCCAGAAAACAACACCGATCGGAGGTTGCCATGACTGATCTGGACCCCCGAATGAACACGGAGGATCGAATCGAACCTGGTGGAGATACCAAGGAGATCTCGATCGGGATGCGACCAGGACAGGTCACGAAGATAGGGGGAGCTCTGAAGCCAAACGAGGAGGAACTCCCGGGCGCGGTCATCTTGGAAAACCAAGACCTTTTTGCATGGTCGTCAGCCGACATGCCAGGCATTCATCCTGACGTTATGTCCCATAACTTGGCAATCTTCAAAGAAGCCCGACCGGTCGCCCAGAAGAAGCGGAAGATGGGGGAGGAGCAAAGAAGAGCGGTCGAAGAAGAGGTGAAGAAGGTGGAAGGGGGCTTGCTTTATAAAAGAAATCAAGTATACCACGTGGCTGGCAAACGTGGTAATGGTGAAGAAGGCGAGCGGGAAGTGGAGGATGTGTACGAACTTCACCGATCTCAACAAGGCATGCCCGAAGGACGCATACCCTCTGCCCAGCATCGATCAGCTGGTGGATGGAGCTTCGGGGCATAATTTCCTAAGCTTTCTAGACGCATACTCAAGGTATAATCAGATCCCTATGTATGGTCCAGACAAATCTAAAACGATGTTAATCACCGATCGGGCCAACTTCTACTACGAAGTCATGTCGTTCGGCTTGAAGAATGCGGGGGCTACCTACCAGAGGCTCATGGATCGGGTCTTCAGAGGGCAGATCGGTCGGTCCATGGAAGTATATGTGGACGACATGGTCGTAAAGTCACAAACGGCCGAGGACTACGTTCGCGACCTAAAAGAGGTCTTCCACCAAGTGCGCAAGTACAACATGCTTCTCAACCCTGAGAAGTGCGTGTTCGGAGTGCCGGCCGGCAAATTCCTAGGGTTCATGTTGACCGCCCGAGGCATCGAGGCCAATCTTGACAAGTGCGCCGCCATTGCCGAGATGAGAATTCCCAAAAATCTGAAGGAGATCCAACGGTTGGTCGGGCGTCTGACATCCCTCGCGCGCTTCCTGCCCAAGCTGACAGAGAAAATTAAGCCGATCCTGAGGATCATGAAGAAGCAGACTGCAGATAAATGGGACGACCAATGCGAGGAGGCATTTCAGCAGATAAAGGTGATGATCAGCAGCCCCCCGATAATGATCCGACCGGTAGAAGAGCTGCCCCTACAGTTATATCTATCGGTCTCAGACAACACGATCAGCGCGACCTTAGTGCAAGAAAATCTAGAGCAACGATCGGTGTACTTTATCAGCTGGGTATTGTAGAGCGCGAAAACGAGGTACCAACTGATAGAAAAGGTAGCCTTAGCGCTACCGACATCCGCGCGTCGATTACGTCAGTACTTCTAGAGCCACCAGGTGATCGTCTGCACCGATCATCCTATAGCCAAGATACTCAGGAAGCCTGACCTGGTTGGAAGAATGATTGCTTGGTCGGTTGAGCTATCTGAGTTTAGCCTCAAGTATGAGCCAAGAGGATCTGTCAAGAGGCAACACTTGGCATATTTCGTTGCAGAACTCCACGGGCCGATCTCCCCGTCGGAACAAACATGGGTCCTCTTCGTTGACGGCTCGTCAGACAAACGCAACTCTAGAGCAGGGATTGTCATCGAAGGACCGGGCGGCTTTACGGTCGACCACTCCTTGCTATTCAAGTTCAAAGCGTCTAACAACCAGGTAGAGTATGAAGCACTGATTGCCGGACTGAGGCTAGCAAAGGATCTAGGCGCCAGAAGGTTAAAGTGTAACACTGATTCACGACTCGTGGTCGAGCAAGTGCAAGGGGAATATCAAGTCAAAGACGATTTGCTACTGCAATATTATCACAAAGTGGTTGAAGCCATAAAAGAGTTCGAAGAGGTAACTATCCACCATATCCCCCGAGCGGAGAATGCTAGAGCCGATAAGCTATCCAAGCTGGCAGAAGGGAAAGAGAAAGGTCAGCTGAAAACCATCATCAGGCAAACCCTGATGAGACCCTCGGCAGGAGAATGTGCAATGGTCGATCGGCCAGTAAACTGGATGAACGAGGTGCGAGAACTTCTAAAAAGATGTGATGCCAGAGAAGACATGAAGCCGATCAAGCGGCTCCGGGCGCTTAGATTTGTCACTATCAGAGAGGATCTGTACAAACGAGGCTTCACCGCGTCGTTCCTCAAATGCCTGTCGAAGGAAGAAGCAGGATATGTCATGAACGAGGTCCACAATGGCGTTTGCGGGATGCACACGTGACGGAGAACGATGAAAGCACGAATACTCCGGGCAGGGTACTATCTGCCGACCATTGAGCAAGACTGTGAGGCTATGATACAAAGATGCGAAGGTTGACAAGCCCATGGAAACGACGTCAAGAGAGCTCTGACTGAACTGCATAGCCTAACGGCCCCATGGCCGTTGGCACAGTGGGGTATGGACATCATCGGTCCATTCCCTATCGGCAGAGCATAAAAGAAGTTCATCCTAGTCGCCGTAGATTATTTCACAAAGTGGGTCGAAGTAGAAGCCCTGGCCAACATCACCGCCCGGCAGGTCCACTCGTTTGTGTGGTGGAACATTGTCTGCCGCTTCGGCTTGCCCCACACCATCATCACCGACAACGGCCGGTAGTTCATCGACAAGAAATTAAGGGACTTTTATAAGCAAGTGGGGATACGCCATCTAACCAGCTCGGTCGAGCATCCGTAGACTAATGGCCAAGCCGAAGCCATGAACAAGGTCATAGTGGCGGAGCTGAAGAAAAGATTGGGAGAAGCCAAGGGAGCATGGGTGGACGAACTACCGCCGGTCCTTTGGGCCTATCGGTGTACTCCGCACGGGACGACCGGAGAATCCCCCTTCAATCTGACATATGGAACAGATGTTATGCTACCAGTTGAAGTAGGAGAGCCGACTCTTCGACGGGAGATGCAGAACCTGGATGTAAACTGCGGACGCATGTGAGAGGAATTGGACTAGACGACCGAGCGAAAAGAAAGAGCGGTCGTGCGAGCTGAAGCATGTAAAAGGATGGTGGCCAGAAGGTACAACGCAAAGGTGAAGCCGAGGAGCTTCATCCGAGGAGACCTAGTATGGAGGAAGACGAACGAAGCGTGCAAGAAATCGGAACAAGGGAAGTTGGCACCGAACTGGGAAGGACCATTCTGCGTAACCGAAAGCCTGCAGAACGGAGCCTATCGGCTTGAATACCTGAGCGGCAAGGAAATACCAAATACATGGAATGCTTCACACTTGAAAATGTATTACAGTTGATAACTATTAATAAAACAAGTGTTTTACGCCACTTCAGCTAACCGATCGATGGGGCTCCCTACGGGACCCGAGCAAAGCCTGATCGGTCAAGGTGCGGGCTTCCACGAGGAAGCCTCGCTCGGTCAGCACCGATTCGAGTGATCTAATTAACCCTATGGGTCAAAAAAAAAGGTGACACGAGCTGTCGGTTATGATCGAGGCACAGCGCCAACGATCTAAAGGAATTAAAAAATGAACGCGTAATAAAATCGGACCGTTCGGGTCGTAAACGTAACAATCAAACCAAGTCAACACAATCAATAGAAGAAATAAGTCGTAAGAAGTCATGGGCCGATCGCCTCATTGAAGTGAAACACAAAAATAGCGGCCAATCGTCATACTTGTTCAAACACTAAATTTACAAAATGGACCGATGGCCCGCGCGTTAACGTCAAACTATTAAAGAATAGGCTGATCGCCAACGACAACGATAAATAAAGAGTAAATGGTCGATCGCCAGCAACAATAATAAATAATGATCAAATGGCCGATCGCCAGTAACAACGATGAAAGAAGAATAAACCAACAGATAAAAGGGAAAAGCTACTTGCCATGTACATGTAAATGTTGGTCAAAAAATGGCCTAATAACCGATCGAGCGTGATCGACCACAAGGCCGATTGGACTCGATCGGTTATATCAAAATATACACAACTAAATTAATCTAAGAGTCTTCAGTAGGAGAAGTGGTCACCTCGTCGAGCCGGTCGAAGACCCTTGCGAGTTTCCCTTCAACCACCCCCAAGTGAACATCGAATCGATCGGGAGAGCAGCGGTAGAAAAATACGGCTTGATCGACAACATTCTGGAAGCCCGTCTCGTATTGAGCAAAGACTTGCTCATCGGCAATGCGAAGCTCGGCTTGATATTCCTTAGCCTTCTTCTGCCAGTCCGCAGCCGATCCAACAGTGGTCAAATGCTCCAATGACAAGTCAGAAAAGCGCCTTTGAAGTTTTCGCAGCTCGTCGGCCGCCTCTTTGGCCTTCGGCTGCTCCTCCTTCGCCCGATCGTCAGCAGCTTTAAGTAGGCCAACACTCTTAGCATGCTCGGCCTTCATGACATTCAGCTGATCTAACTGTGCCTTCAAGTCTGACACGGAAGCCTTCACTTCTTAGAGCTCCAACTTTGCCGCCACGAGCTCCTTCTCTAAACTGTCGATCCTGCTCCGATCGGCCCGAGAAAATTTGGTGTAAAGTGCAGACAACCTAAGGGTCAATTCCCCGACCGTCCGCAAGGCTTCCTCCTCAGATATGTCTTTCAGCATATCCTTGACGCGAGGACCCAGGTGGAGGGAGACTTCCTCATCAAGCCAAACCTCGCTGCCGATCGGCCCGAGAAAATTTGGTGTAAAGTGCAGACAACCTAAGGGTCAATTCCCCGGCCGTCCGCAAGGCTTCCTCCTCAGATATGTCTTTCAGCATATCCTTGACGCGAGGACCCAGGTGGAGGGAGACTTCCTCATCAAGCCGAACCTCGCTGCCGAGGAAGGCAGTAGCCAAGGACCCAAAAGCATCAGCCTTCTTGCTCCTCTTGAACGATCGGCCAACAGGGGAGTAATCTCTCTTAGTCTTCTTCCCCTTATCCACCGCAGTTGCGGGAACCGTAGAGCTGGGGGGATGACGACAAACCGGGGCCTGGTGACGACGGCCGAGGCACCGGTCGGAGCGTTGGTGGCAGGAAAAGGAGCCGTCGAGGGGCCACCGGGAACACTCTGAAGGGGCGTGACCTCTTCAGCAGTGTCATCCTCCCTTCGTCGGGTCTTGGCGCGGGCCATGAACTCAACGTTGGAGAGCGTCGTTTAGGCCATGATATCTGCAAACAAGAAAAAACGCGTACGTTAATAGCAAATCCTACAACGATCGGGAAGATGAGAGCAACTAACCATAAACCGCCCTCGACAAGTCCGGAGAGCGGAGGCATTGGATCAGCGTCTCGGGGGGATCTTGTCGGGCAGGGTCTTGAGGACGGCTAGGTCAGCCCGCTCGACGGGGGTCAAACGGTCTTCTGCCCAGGGATCAGTAGGCGAAGGAAACGTCATCCAGTACAGGGGGAACTTTGGCCGACCCTCCTCATCGAAAATATACTTCCTACCCCGATCGGGAATCGCAACCTTGAAAAAACCGGTCTTGAAACCCTTATACGAGGCAAGGTAGAGGGTGCACAAACTCTTGTTCGCCCCAAGAAAAGAAACCCAACCTTTCGACGTGGTGGGTCGGGTTTTATAGAAATGCAAAAACAGAGGCATGGTGGCCGTCAGACCAGCCGCTCGGCAGAGAACCTCAAAGGCCTGCATTGACGCCCAGGCGTTCAGGTGTATCTGGGTCGGCACGCATTGAATTTCCCGTAGCACTGCCATTTGCCAGTCGGCGAACGGCACAGTTAGACCCAGATCGTGGAATAGGCAAGCGTAGACATAGAAAAACTCTAGCTTTGCCGCCTCCTTGTCGTGGCACACCCTCTCGTTACTGGCACACACTTTTACCCGGAGAAACCCGTCCTCCACCTCGTCACTAAAAACCTTGGTCCGCTCCACCAGGTCCTCGAGATCGTTACCCCATCAGAACCTCGTCGCGTGTGTGCGCGGCTCGTAGGGGGCCCACTCGTATCCTTGCACCTCTGGCAAATTGGCCTGCTCCCCTTCGTCGCGGACGTCGATGTTGATGACGTCTCCACTCTCTTCAGGAGCGACGACTTGCTCCGCTGCTTCAACGACCGGCTGCTCGACTTATGGGCTACCGCTGAGAAGGACGGGAGAACCCGCTGAAGTAGACACCCCCCCGAGCGAAGTCCCCGCGTCGGAGGAGCTGAACAAAGCGGAGATCGACCCGCCGCCCCCGGACACCTCGACCGCCCCACCCGAGGACCCATCTGAACTCGATGCGTTGGAAGACATTATAACCTGTAGAAAGAAGAAGACGATCGGTGGCTCGGGTAGAAAGAGAGAAGAAAGCGTGAAAATAATGACACCCACACACACCTATTTATAGGAAGACCTAGGGACACGTGGCAGCACCAGGACCACACGATCACGCGTAGATCAACGGCCCATACTTCGCGACGCTTCGCATCGCAACTGACAGGAATGATCTACGAAGCAAGATAACTGTCAGGGAACCCCGTCGGCCCACCGGCACTACAGTTTTTGCAAACCTTCTCGCTTCACCTGCATCATCGCTTAAGGCTGGGGGGCTTGTGTACTGCATGCCCCATCGGGCCATCGGCCATGTCCAGTCCTCCGATCCATCGAACAAGGCTGGGAGGGCTCGAATATAAAACATGTCCACCGGTCGAACGACCTCACAGATGAACTATATAGGACCATCGGTCGATCGGTCTCACAAATGAACCACGCATTACCTCGTAAGGGACCATCGGTCGATCGACCTACGTATGAATTACACAGTACCTCGTAAGGGACCATCGGTCGATCGGCCTACGTATGAATTACACGATACTTTGTAAGGGACCATCGGTCTATCGGCCCTACGTATGAATCACGCATTACTCTGTAAAGTACCATCGGTCGTTCGGTCCCACACGAACAACGCCTTAACTTATAAAGGACAATCGTTTGATCGGCCTCCAGGTCGATCGCGCATCAACCCATAGAGATCCATCGGTCCGATCAGTCTCCTAGGTGATTTGTGTAGCGCCTTATACGTGACCATCGGTCGATCAGTTATATAGATTAATTATTCACTTGTTAAAATCAGAAGATAACCAGCCTAGTCAATCGGCCATCGGTCGAACGACCAAACGAGACCAGTCAACTGGATTAATTAACGTTAAACAAGTCAGTAATCTTGATTAGAGGATCATTGGGCAGTGATTAGGGAACCCTAATCACAGGCCCACACCGGAAACTATAAATAGGACCCAAAGGTAGGTTGGTGAGGATCTTAATTTCGCAGTTATTACTGCAGTTACACTCATATACCGATTGACCCATCAACTGACTTAAGCATCAGAGCCTTTTAGACAGGTACCCCGATCGTCTGTTCGACCGATCGAGCAAAGAGATAGATTACTTGGAGAAGAAGTCATTGCAGTCGCAAAGAGAGGAGATCTCAGGAAGAAAGGAGTAGAGTTGGAGAGGTTCTTAGTAGGCTCTTGGTCCCTACACCCGAAACAGTTCTATTGTAAATTGTTTTGGATTAAGATAAACACTTAAGTTGTATATGGAGATTTTGTTTTGGGAAACCGTTTTAAATCTCTCATGAACTGCTTATAACAAAATCTGATAATTTTTTCAGTCCAACACAGGAGGAACAACGGTTTCATCGTTCCCAACCCACTCTCAAAGTTCTCCAAAGCATGATATGACAACTGAACATGTTCTTTAGCAAGTCTCGATCAAACACACTAAAAAAACTGAACATATCAAACTGCAAAAACCAAGTAACAGACTTTGACATAATTCAAAAGGATAACAATAGTAGTAGCATTCTTAGGCACAACAAAATTCAACATCAAAGGTTTCATGATGCCATTTGCCTCTATACTATATCATAGCTTATACGAAGCATGAAGCTGGGAATCTAATTTCATATGTTGATGATGAATGAATACATATGTAAACAAAGGTCTGATACATATAAGTTTAAAGAAACTGATGAACATTTGTACAATTGTGGTAATACATAAATTTTCTTCTCCTACACTTTTTTTAATTAGAAAAACTCTCTAAATAGCCCTAGCACACCGGGACAAAAAAACTGGTATACCTAAAATATTACAATTTTCAACTCTGGTTTTAGTACTAACATAATCTCAATTTTTCCTCTCAATTTTTCCTCTGTACAACTTTCTGGGAGCTCTTGGTTTTCTATCTGCCATGTATGTCCGAAATACTGACAGTGTTGAGGGAGTTCAAGTCATTTCCTCTTACAGAGGAAAGTGAATTTAACATATTTTCCCTTAGGATGAATGCAGGTTTCCTTGGAGGAGGAAGATCCGGAATCTCACTGTTTAGCATAGAAATTACAGTAGCCATATTAGGCCTATCTGCTGCATATTCTTGGACACATAGAAGTCCTATGTGTATGCACCTGTAAAAATATCTGTGAAGCTTAGGATCATATATTCCTGGATCTATTAGAGAGGGAACGTTGTCTTCCGTCCACTGTATCCAGGCCTGCAACGAAATTTCAAACATTTGAAAGTTTTATCCGAAGAAGGATACAGAACTCCTATGGTGAACTTCAAAAGAATTTTGCAGACTTACAAATCCTAAAAGCGTAAGATAATTTTCTTCATCATAAAAGCTTGAATTGCGTCTTCCACTAACAATCTCAAGTAGCAAAACCCCAAAACTGAACACATCTGATTTTTCAGAGAACAGTCCTTGCATTGCATACTCAGGAGACATATAGCCACTGCATTGAAATGTACCACAATTAATGCAATTCCAAGTGTACGAATATAATCATGAAGAAAGAGGTGTGCTTACTATGTTCCCACGATTCTCTTAGTGTTTGCCTCATCCTCATTCCCACCAAAGATTCTAGCCATACCAAAGTCAGATATTTTTGGATTAAGCTCCACATCCAGCAAGATATTACTTGCCTTCAAGTCCCTGTGGATGATTTTTAGCCTGGAGTCTCTGTGAAGATAAAGCATTCCTCGAGCAACTCCTTCTATTATGCTAAAGCGTTTTCTCCAATGAAGAACCTTATCTTTTGATGGATCTAAAGAATCAAATTGAAGAATTGTATGAATTTCTAACAATTGTTGATGGATGCTAGCTAAAGGTATCAAAGAACTAACCAAAGATATATTTGTCCAAACTGTTATTTGGCATGTACTCATAAATCAGCATTTTTTCCTCCCCTTCAATACAACAACCAAGAAGTCTCACAAGATTGCGGTGTTGAAGCTTGGAAATGACTACAACTTCATTCATGAACTCTTCTAAACCTTGTCCAGAGGCTCTAGAAAGTCTTTTAACTGCAATTTCCCTGCCATCGTGCAATTGCCCCTAATGCATAATAATGAGAAAAATGAAACAATTGACAATTTTTTCAGATATATGAGGAAGCCAAACGTTAAGTACCTTGTAGACCGGACCAAAACCACCCTCTCCTAGTTTGTTCGATGCGTGAAATTTGTTTGTGGCGGTTACCAGATTTTCAAATCTAATTGTTAAAAGCTCCTGGAGTTTGACTTGTGAGAGATCACCAAATGCATTGTCATTTATATATTCTTGAGGTGCTCCACCTCCATTAAACTGAAGGAATCTTTTGATGATCTCTACTGATTTATTACAGTGGCACAAATTAGCAACAACATACACAGATATAAGTTAGCAATGATCTAAAATTGTTAATCAAAAAAGAAAAAAAATTGTGAACTCAATTGAGTAATTCAGACGCATAATGATGATAAATTACCGTGGCCAGTAGAAATCCTTTTCCACATGATGTATGCACAAATGAGAATTAAGGTAGTTCCTACTGTCACTGTAACAATAATGATGATTGTCCTGTTTCTCTCGTTCTCTGCTGCATTTGGGAAATATGAAAATCGGAAATTTAGTCCTGTCACTCGAGAAAGGTTGTCAGATCAAGAAAGTTAATACAGATTATTGTGCAGATAACTAGCATTATAGAATGTATACCAAGTTCTGTGTAGGCTACTCGAACATGTAGATCAAGTCCTTCGTTTGAGAATTGTGTTATGTCAATTAGATTCTCAGTCCAAGACATACAACCAATATCAGCATCGTATGAGTATGCAATGCATGAACAATTTTCCAAACATCGGCTTCTGCACATGTCTGGTTGAAGTCTGAGGGATGACCCATCTGCAAAATCTGGAACTTTGACCATTTTCATTTCCAAAAATCCATCTTCTGTATGATCTGCACTTTTGTTTTGGTTGCTGTCTCTTTCACATTGCAGAGGTGTTCTCCTGAAACATCCACTAGTCCAGTTTTTTCTATTCCATTCCTCTTTGTTTCTTGGCTCAAACCCTTTCAAACAGCTGCATGTAGGTGATCTTTCAGAATTACAAACTGCAAAAGGTCCACATACACCATAAACATCACACTCAAAATGATGACTATTCCATGTGACTACCCATTCTTTCCTCTCCCCATCCCACCATCTCTCTTCACAATTTCCCGTTGCATTCAGAATATAGATTATGAAGCCAATCTCTTCTACTTCCTTGAAAAGGAATTCAACATTTCCTTCCCCGTCATCTCCAACATGTCCCCCTTCCAGATAATACGTTTTCATATAGGGCAGCCCAGTAAAGATCTTATTATTCCATTGACCCGTGCGCCAGAAGGGACGAGTTTCATTCCACATGAACACTTCAGGTATACTAAGACGTTCAACACTTATAGAAAAGCTACCAGTGGATGGATCAGAAGGGCTTTTCCATGATGTTAGTTTTACTTTCTCACCAGTTGCTTTGTTAGTTGAAATCTTCATATTGGGTAACAATGCATTTGTAGGATGTTGGAAACTCTCCCATATAGTTCTTTCTGATGAGCTTTCCTGAAGCACAAGGTTCCCAGAATCCAAGAGTTTGGAAGTAGTGTTGGATCCAACGTTGGACACATTTGTTGACCAAATTACTTGATTCTGACCATTCAACACCACAAGATTGCCATCTTCAGATATGGTAACAACTCCAGAAGAATCATTCAATGGCTGGTTTCTGTTAGCCACCCATATGACAGTGAATTTGGGTTGCCACCAAATTCCCACATAACGTTTTGTGGAATTATGAGGGGTGAAGAACCCCAAGGTGTAGTTGCCACCAGTGGATGTTATAGTTTCATTGTCCTTGATGAACTGAGATGATGTGATGGTGTATATGGCGATAACAACATCTGAAAAAAGAAAACACGTTATGATCAAAACGAAGAACAAATTCTTGCAGTTAGTGTAATCCATTACAGATAGTGATTATTTCTTGTCCATAAGGTGAATTTTAAGGCATTTGTAAGTGACCTTTCTCTACTTCATTCTTAACTGTCATTTCTTCTCATAAAAATCAACACGGTTTGGTGCTACTTTTTGGAGCACTGATTAATCAACAGTCTTGTACGTGTTTTTATTTCTTTCACACATTATGATATTTTTTCTGCATTTCTGGGAAGTTGTCAAATAGCACTTTCGTAATTATTTCTCTTAAGTTGTTTCTGTGGCACTTGCGTGGGCCAGCTTTCTAATTTGTCTTCAAACAAATCAGAGATTAAAAACAAAGGGAACGTCTTCATTGCAAATTCTTAGTATTCTGGTATTGTGACCGTTGGGAAGAAAATAAGGCTATAATAGTAATAACATGTTTAAATGGTTAAGGAAATGACTTTAATTTTTTTTTTTAAATTGTTGAAAATTTGATGGTAATGTCAATGGTGTAATGAATATGATTTAAATATTCTACAGTAAACAGTACACTTTATTATACATTCTTTCTCTTTAAGATGTCTCATATCTCATATATGTCAATTTAAATACATTTCAATTATATTTGACAAAATATAATGTCAAACTGCATAAATATTAATATTAAATGAAAATCTTTCTTATGAAGTTAAGACATTTTATTTACTCTGTTCTTTATTGAAATTAAAATCATATCACATTAATATAATTAAATTTGTATAAGGAAAATTGTTAGGTATGGATCTCCTTTAAGTTTTGAAGCTCACTTAATGTTTCACTTAATTTATTGAAGAAAGTACGGAAAAGCATGAGAAAGACACATAAAGGAGAGTCGTATTCATTTATGTTGTGTTCACTAGCACCGATTTTATCTCCAAAGAAAATTGCGCTTTTAAATTTCTAAAAATTACGCTTTTAAAATTAAGCTTATATGGCTTTTAAAATTACACTTAAAATTACGCTTTTAAAATTATGCTTATATGGCTTTTAAAATTACGCTTACAATAATAATTAATACTCAAATTTCTAAATTGTTTACCAAAAAAAATTTACAATATGCAAATATATTGTATTTTAATTATGTTTTTAAATAAAATAATTACTTTTTCCAATTTATTTATTTAAATATTTTTTATAAAATAAATCTAACTCATTTAAATACAATTTTAGATTACTTTCAACATCAAGGATAATTTGGTAATCTTTTTTTTTTCTTTCACATAAACTTAATCTTTAATATATTACATCAATCAAATCACTCACAAACTTCACCTTTAGATTCACTCACTTTCACTCCCAAATCCCATAAAAATAACAACACAAACTTCACTATCTAATCACTTCCAATTCATAATCTCCCTCTCCCCCAAGTCAATCTTCACAAGTGAATACACCATTAGAGAACACTAATACATTGAGAGAGAAGAAGATAGAAAACTATTAAAAAATTTTCACAAAGGTACAACTGTAAAATCAATACTACATATTCGTTCATCATGTTCTTCATTTTGACTATTCTAATTGTTGATACGAAGTCTAAGTTGGGGGAAATTTAGTTCGCACTACAATTGTGTATTTAGGTTTTCTTTATTTTCCTTGTTTTCTATTTGTAAACTTTGTTGTTTTGCTGGGTGTTAGCACTATTTTGTGTAGTTGATTAAGACTCTTTTGTACTCTTTGTTGATCATAATGGAACTATTTATTTGATTTGGACAACTCGTGATTTTTACCCTTACTATGAAGGGTTATGTTAAAAATCTTGGTGTCTTTATTGTGATTTTTATGATTTATTGTTTTTGTTCATTGGTAGTTGTTCCTCATAGATTCTTGCAAGTTAGGAGAAATTATATTCGTTGCATTCCTTGGTATTTTAGTTGTGTTATTGTTTTCCCCATCAAAGTGACATCAGAGCTTTTGGTTTATAGTTATATTGATTTGCTTAAGTGATGGAGACAAATACAAAGATGGTTATCTTAAATGGTAAAAATTATTATTTGTTGAAGGACAAGATGAAATACTTGTTGTTTGTGAAGATATTGCATCTTTCGGTCTTTGCTACACAAAAGTTGGATTTTATGTCTCATGAAGAATGAGACTTTAAGCACCAAAATGTTGTGGTTTTATTCGACAATATGTAAAAGAAAATGTTTATAATCACATTGCAAACGTGATACATGCTAGAACTTTGTAGGAGAAAATTGAATCATTGTATGCTTCTAAGTAGGCAAATAATAAACTATATTTGTTGAATTGCTTGATAAATTTGAGGTACAAAGAGAATTCTTCCATTTCAGATCATTTGAATGAGTTTCAAGGGCTCTTAGATCAATTGTCAAGAATGGATTTGATAATGAAGTTTTGAGACTTTGGCTACTAAATACTCTATCGAAGTTCTAAAAAACATTCTGGGTTTTAATTACAAACTCAACCTCGAATGACATTATTTCTTTCCAGATCAAAAGAACGATGCTCTTATTGAAGAGATAAAAACTAGAAAGAAAACTAAATATTATAAGGATTGGAACCACAAAGTTGCACGTCAAATGTCCGAGATACAGAAAAAAAGAAGAAGAATCTACCGGTGAAGGAAGGAAAACAATAGAGATACTAAAGAGAATTTTTCTTTCATATTAATGACTTTTCTTAATTAAGGTTCGTCAAATCAAATTTTAAGAAACTGCACCCTTAATTTAGAAACTAATAACATTAGAGGTTTAAAATAAGAAGTCAATGGAAATAAATACCACATTAAAATTAATTAAATAAAAATATATAACAACATTGGAGATACTAGTTAGAAAAATGCCAAATAAACAACCACCTAATAAACCACTTCAATAGAAATATTATTTCCGGTCTCTATACTCAGGATTGCAGGCAGAAGACAGTTTCCTTCAAGTGTTTGGAATGAAATTAATACCAAATTGAAGAAATCAAAGAAACTTGTTTTCATCCTTACACTAGGTTTTTCCAAATCATAAAGAATATTTAACTACCCTACAAAGTGATTTTGATAAAAGGGACAACAATCAATTTTACTATACATTCTCGAACTTTATTAATCTTAAGTATAAATTGGATAAGATAAAAATAGAAAATTGAGGAACATAAAAAAAGAAAAATCATAAAATCATTATTTTAAAATTTTGAATTCAAATGTCAATATATGTTTATTAATTCCGATTAGATTTATATAATTTCTCCTTGATAAATTCTCCATCAAAAAACTTATCACATTAATCCCAATACCTCGTCCCACCATTTATTTCGGAGCTAAACTTAATAATATTACATGAACCCAACATCTAAGTGGGTCAGATAAGAAATATATATATATATATATATATATATATATATATATATATATATATATATATATATATGTAATTACTGATATAAAATATAAGTATATTAACGTGTTGTAACCCACATCTAAGTAGACCAGTTAGAAGGATCCATTGGTGGACTCTGAGGTAATTATTAAGAAGTATATAATATCAATTTCAAGTGTATGTTAATTATGTTTTTTTATTCTTATACTTTGAACCAAAATTAAAACTCGCTCATGTCCCAAAATTTAATATATTTTAGTCTTTAAACTTTAAAAACGAATTAATATAATCATTCTAATTCAATTACATTAAATTATTTTGATGTGTCAAACGTGTGTTTTTAACATACATTGAAACAAAAATGTATTAAATGATATAAACAACTCAAATTTGAGCATGAAATGTGTTGACATATCAAAAAAGTTTAACATAATTGAATTAAAAGGACTATATTTATTTATTCTTAAAATTTGAGAATCAAAAGGTATCAAAGTTTCGAAAATGAATAAATTCCAATTTCACCTCAAAGTTCAAAGTTCACTAAAAACATACTTAATTCATTATTTTTTAATATGAAATAAAGAGTTGTTCATAATCTATTTCAATTCAGATTTGGAGCTATCTTCTCATTGTTCTATTGTAAATTGTTTAGGATTATCTTTGTAATACTCTTGAACTACTTTTTAAGCCGAAGAAAAAAACACAATTTAGAAAAATATTTTTCTAGTAACTTGCACTGTAATAGTTCATTAAAAAAAAAATTATCAGTTTGGGAACGGAGAATACTCTCCATGCGACACTTTTATACCTGGGACTACAATTGTAATTCTTTTCAAGTTATCTTTGAATAGATATGAAATATTGACTATTTATATTAACACGCTTAACAAACAAAAAGGAATATCTCCGGCAAAGAAGTATCAATATAGTTTCAGCTATAAAAGCCTAAAGTTTGACAAAGTTATTTAAGCATTTAATTTAATTTTTTTGTTATTTCTCTTTTCTTGTTTTTCTGTATTTTCGTCTTTCAACCCCGGGTCAAATAGATTACTCATCTACAGCAACCATTTACGATACTTTAATATGAATAAATGAGGAAAAATCTGTTAGCAGCCTTTCATTCTAAACACGTTTCTGTATCCATCTAGAGAATTGGTTGAAAAATTGTTACTGAAAGATTAATATTAGTTTGACAAGTGTCAATTAACTTTCGTGGAAGGAAACTTAGTTTAACAGGGAAGAGTCAAACGTTAAAAGGAGGACTGAGTTCATATAATGTGCAGCTCTTATTCTGTAATCGGAATAATGGGTTTCAACAGCCATGCAAACTTGTTCTTTGTTTTGTTCATGCTGTGTTTTTATGTGTTGGACGTTTGTATTGCCATAGACAGCATCACATCATCACAATCCATCAAGGACCCAGAAACTCTAATCTCCCAAGATGGTAACTTCACTTTGGGGTTCTTCATTCCTCCAAACTCCACAAACACTTACGTTGGAATTTGGTGGAAGTCTCAATCCACAGTCGTATGGGTTGCTAACAGAAATCAACCACTCAATGATTCTTCAGGAGTTGTTACCTTTTCTGAAGATGGCAATCTTGTGGTGCTGAATGGACAGAATCAAGTTCTTTGGTCGTCAACATTTGAGTCAAACACATCAACCACCAATACAAGTGCACAGATTTCAGACGAGGGGAAGCTAGAACTCACAGAAACCACAACGGGGAACAGCTTATGGGATAGTTTTCAACAACCTTCAGATACATTACTGCCCCAAATGAAAATTTCAAGCAATAGAACAGGTAGGGGAGTAAGACTTACATCATGGAAGAACCCTTCTAATCCCTCTGTTGGTAACTTCTCTTTAGGTGTTGTTGAACGCGGAAAAATCGTTCAAGTCTTCATCTGGAATGAAACTCGACCATACTGGCGCACCGGTCCCTGGAGTGGTGGGATCTTTACAGGGGTAGAGCAGATGGCTAGTGCATATCTAAATAGTTTTTCTGTTGTAGATGGTGAAGTCTCTTATAACCCAAGTGCATCTGAATTCGGAATCTACATTCTGAATTCTCAAGGTCAGTTTGAAGAAAAAAGTTGGGATGATGAGAAGAAAGAACTAGAAGTTTCGTGGACGAGTAAACAATCGGATTGTGATGTTTATGGTGTATGCGGGTCGTTCGCAATCTGCGATGCACAGAGTCAAGGAACAAATGGCTCACCAATATGCAGCTGTTTGAAAGGGTTTGAGCCAAACAACAAAGAGGAATGGGATGCACAAAACTGGACTAGTGGATGTTTCAGGAGTACACCCTTGCAGTGTGAAAGAGCCAAAGGTCAAAACACAACTATGGATACAAATGAAGATGAATTTTTGGAACTGCAAATGGTGAAAGTTCCAGATTTTTCTGAATGGTCTAGTGCTGAGCCAGAGACATGCAGAAACCAATGCTTGGAAAATTGCTCTTGTGTTGCGTATTCTCACGATGATGGGATTGGTTGTATGTCTTGGACTGACAATCTACTAGACATCCAACAACTCTCAAATCGAGGACTTCGTCTATATGTTCGTCTAGACTCTTCTGAACTTGAACATGGTATGCTACGTCTGCTTAAGCATTTTAAACGTAGTTTCTTTTGTACGGAATTCCCTATATTTTAGATTGATATTTTTCCTTAACAGATGAAGGGAAAAAGACAACAATTATCATTACAGTAACAGTGATAATAGGAATTGTGATCATTGTCACTTGTGCATGTATAATGTGGAGGAGGACTTCCTGTCGCCCAAGTAAGACACCATCTTCAGAATTTATCCTATAATTTAGTTTTGTTTCTATTCGTAAAGGAGCTAAGCTTACATTTTCTTTATCACTCTAGCTAAAACATGGTACTCCATCAAATCAGCTATGAAAAGGGGCAAGAAAGGTTTTTTATATTTCAAGAATGATGAACCATTCGAACAAACAGGCAACAAAGTATTTGAAGAACTGTCACGAGTTAAACTACAGGAGCTGCTCCTGTTTGATTTCGAAAAGCTTGCAACAGCCACAAACAACTTCCACCAGTCCAACCAGCTTGGGCAGGGTGGTTTTGGTCCTGTGTACAAGGTACCTTGAAACAAAGTTATCATATTTGAATCCATTAGTTGTTTTAAGTTGTGCTCATTGATTTTTTTTTTCTTCAGGGGAAACTGCAAGATGGACAAGAAATAGCAGTTAAAAGACTTTCTAGAGCATCTGGACAAGGTCAAGAAGAATTCATGAATGAAGTAGTGGTCATTTCCAAGCTTCAACACCGTAATCTTGTAAGACTTTTTGGCTGCTGCATTGAAGGTGACGAAAAGATGTTGATCTATGAATACTTGCCAAATAAAAGCTTGGATGTGTTAATCTTTGGTTAGTATTTTTGTCATAACCAATTCCATACTAATTCTTTCTGTTTATTTAGGACACAATTGTTTAAGATATAAACATTCATTTCATAACTAGGGAGTTTTCTTTGCAAGCATGCTAATCCAGGGCCTTTAGAAGACTCAGCTTCATAACTTCCATTTCTAAGATTATGTTCTTAACAGTATAATTCTACCATAATCTTTTAGATCCATCAAAAAGTAAACTCCTAGATTGGAGGAAGCGCTGCAGCATAATAGAAGGAATAGCTCGAGGATTGCTATATCTTCACAGGGACTCCAGACTAAGAATCATACACAGAGATTTGAAGACAAGTAATATCTTGTTAGATGAAGACCTAAATCCAAAAATATCAGACTTTGGTATGGCTAGAATCTTTGGAGGCACAGAAGATCACGCTAATACTAATAGGATTGTTGGGACATAGTAAGTATATTTTCTTTATCCACTATTTGAAGAAAATTATTGGAGAATCACGGTTGACATTTGAATGCAGTGGCTACATGTCCCCTGAATATGCAATGCAAGGACTGTTTTCAGAGAAATCGGATGTGTTTAGCTTTGGTGTTTTGCTGCTAGAGATTGTTAGTGGAAGAAGAAACTCAAGCTTTTAT
>Ga0214544_1002151_pt1 | contig 41558 bp, 12 predicted proteins | sample CNSS3metaG_FD_160074 | JGI IMG/M metagenome (GOLD analysis project Ga0214544, IMG submission 160074) | Root nodule microbial communities from cowpea collected in UCLA plant growth center, Los Angeles, California, USA - CNSS3 | ecosystem: Host-associated > Plants > Roots > Nodule | place: USA...
GGTTAAGTGGGCCAACCCACCTTCAACCCGGCTCGAACCCGTTTAACCCGTGGGTTAAGTGAGCCGGGTTGAGTTCAACCCACTTTTGAAAAAGTTGAATTTTTCTCAACCCAACCCGGCTCGAACCTGTGATGAGCCGGGTTGGCTCACGGGTTGAAACTCATTTTGACATCTCTACTCTCTCACCACAAGAAAAATAAAGGTGTCATAAATTTTTGGATCTCAATATTTGAAAAGGTTTATTTAATGTGATGTTTTGTTTTTCATTTTCAAAGTTTAGCTACCAATTTATTTTAAAGGAGATGAGTTGAGTTTGAATTTTCTATTGGTTTTACTTATTGTTCCCGTCTTCAAATTACACTTTTATGACCAGTAATTTTAAAATTTTAAAATATTAAAACAGTATATTTTTAATACTTGAGTTAATATGATCTTGACATCAATGAAAAGATAATTATATATTAGTAATTTTGGACATTTATAATCTTTTATTTTCTATTTTTATTCATCCACCTATATCTACTTTTTCTAACTGGGATTTCTAGTGTACATAGACACAAAAAAAGTGAAGGGTAGAGAGTATGATGTTAATATTAATTTAATGGAAGGACTACTTTTATCACTAAAAATTCTTATATTATAAAATTCGTAAGTATTTCCTACAAAATTATAAAATTTGCAAGTATTTCTTACAAAATTTGTTGTGAAAAGTGTTTTATACAAAATATTTTGTAAAAAAATTGGCAGCAATTTCTTGCAACTTTTTTTTCATAACAAAATTTATAAGTATTTCCTCAAAATAAATTTTAAAACAAAATTGGTAGGAAATATGAGTTTTTTTAGTAGTGTTTGACTCATTTTAAATAAAATGTGAACTAAATTGAAGACAAAAAAAGCTTTGTGCAAGTAAGGGAAGTTAGTGTTTTATTTCAATTTAGATAAATTGTTGGTAAGGGGTGACATAGTCACCAAACTAGATGATTGATAAATATACTTTGTGCATGTTTTATATAGTTAGTGTTGATGAGATTGTTAAAAATGAGTTTGATTTGTGAACAAATTCTTTAAATTGTTGTACTTGTGTATTTATTGATATTGAAATAAATGTTTATAAATAATATATTATTGTTTTAAGTAGTATCAATATGGATAAGATTGTTTTGAATGAGAGTTGGATAAGGATTTTGAATGTTGAATGAAAAAAAAAATTCACATGGTTATGTTGAGTGAGATCTTGAATGATTCTACAATATCATTTTAATCTATTTGTGATAGGTGCATGCATTTGTTAACTAAATAGTTGTATTTTAATATGAGAAAAGAGTAGAATTTCCTAGATAAACCAATTTGATGATCTAATATATTTGTTAAGTTTTTAAAATTATGCATACTCGCTAGGCTTAGGTTACTTTACTCGTTGAGAGAGCCAACACTCAATGAGTGAGCCTTGTTTACAAGGCTTCCAAGGTTTAGGTTGCTAGGTGAGTAAATCGCTCATAGAGCGAAATTCATTATAATCAAATTCATAGAACTCAAGGTGGTTGGGTCATTGAGCAAATTTGTTCTCGTTAAGCGAACTATTTTGTTGAGAGCTTCTAGTAATTGCTCACTAGGCGAGCCAATACCTTCATTGAGTGAAATTCAAGATATTAAGATCTAGAGAGCTCATAAGGGATTAATTGTTTGGTGAATCAAAAGTTCATTGGGTGAGTATACCTCCAAAGGTGTCTCAATGAGGAAGTGAGGATACTCACTAGGCAATATTTTATAATTAGTTTGTGAATTAGAATCTAAATTGGTCTAACATTAGCTACAAATATTTTTGCTACTTAATATTATTGATTCTAAATTATTTAATAATTTTAAATTAGAGACTAATTTAGACATTAATTTCTCGGTAGTTAAAAATTTGGTAGTTAATGTTAGAGACCAATTTAGACTCTAATTCACAAACTAATTATAACTGTTATTCATAATAAAAACTATTTTAGATGTTAATAATTTTTAGTTTGTAAAATAGTATTTAAATTAGTCAATATAGTAACTAATTATTTTTTTTCTCTAAAATTGGTTGTTATTTAATGATTTTCTTGTAGTAGTAGTAGTAGTTATTTTCAATGAGAAAATACTACATTGAGTGATTTTAGGATGTGTATTGAATGAGGATTCTGAGAATGAGATTATCCTAAATCTACTAATATTGGACACACATATAAAAGGAAATTAGGTGGTGAGTCATGTCTTGTAGGTCGAAGGAATTTACCATGTTATATGAGAAAAGTTAGTTTTTGAGTTGTGACGCATGTGACAGGTGCATAACCATTGATTTTAATTCAATATACGAGTATTCCAAGAGCAAAGTCAAGTGTCTATAAATATGTATTATTGATGATTGATAATATGAGATCGAGCCATATGGGTTGTTAGAAATAGATACTTGATTTTAATTGTAGTGGGTGATATTCTTGTGTGAATCTATGGTATATAATGTAAATAAAATAAAATACTTAGTATATTTATAAACCACTACCTTATCTTATATGGTGTCTATGTTGTTTTCAATTGCAATGATGGTGTGATACAAGAAGTAAATGATGTTTTAGGTGGAAGTGCCCAATAGGGTTAAATAGAGAAAAGATTATTTTTATTTATTAATGTATATATGTATATTTGTGTGTGTGTCTATATATATATATATATAATTATCTCCTTATGATAAGTTTTTATTTTGAAAATTTTATTAAAAGACATTTGCAAAGGTTCTTGGGTTGTCTGGACTAGCTTGAGTATACATAATTATGCAGATTCTGCAAAATTATGCAGACTCGCTGGGCAAGCATTACTTGCTGGGCAAATGGGCTAATTTGCAAAATTATACAGAATGATGATTTGCATAGTTATGCAGATTTGCAGACTCGTTGGGCGAGTTTTCAAGTTAGTGTTCCCAGACTTGGGAAATCGTTGGGCGAGGCATCTCGCTGGGCAAGGTGTCTCTCTAGGCGAGTTTCACAGTCATTGACTTCTTGATTTGGAAGTCATTGGGCGAGTAATTCTCGTTATGCGAATTAATTGAAATACTTTCCTCTGGAGCAAAAGTGATACACTTGTTGGGCGAGCAATTTGTCATTGGTCAAAAACGTACTCTTTGCCTAGTGGATCAGAACCTAAGCAAATGCTGATTGAACTATTTAGAAGCTCTTTAACTGTTATGAATGATGGGTATATGATATGAGATTGTTTATATGAGACTAAGTTGAGATTGGTTGATGCTAATCCAAAGAGGATTAGAAGTGGTTGTGGTAGTGTGTGCATTGATGTAGGGATTGTCTTGGCAGTTATCCTGATGCTCTAATAGCCATTCAAATTCTCAGATAGAAAGGAATGAGGTATGTGGTGAGAGGAGTAGAAGGTCCCAATCTAGGGGTTCTTCCTTGACCAAAGGTGTTAACAGACTAACCTTGTATGTGGTAAAGTATAACTCCTTATCTAACGCTCTGTAGAGCATGAGATGCCATTATAAGTGTACAACTTGCCTGGATCCAATATCAACGCATGTATCTGAATAATTGAGTTATACTTTTAGGTCTTTGTATGAAATAGGATGATTGGCTATGTATGATTTAAGTGATTGTGTTGTTTAATGATTAAAAACCCTTTTACACATTAGCTTACTCTTCTTTTTTGTTTCTATCTTGTGTTGTTTATCTTCCTTTTGTGATGATCACCTATTTGATAAAAGCAGTGGTGGTTGCGCTTTCAAAGGCACCTCTCGAGGATGAGGAGTTATCTATTAGATTCGAGGAAGGTCTCAGTGGGAAGATGTTGTAACTGGTTAGTCAATGTTTAGAGTTAAAAATGTTTGATTTGTATAATTGATATATTTATATAGTCATATCATTTGTAAAACTGTATGAATATACTTTATACATTGGTTTATCAGTTTTGAACGCTAAGGTAAAAGATCTTATTTTATTAGTTTTAAGATACTAAAATTGTGATGATACAAGTAATATTAAAATTTTAACATTTTTCTAAAATGAATATAAGTTAGTTAAATTAAATATTTATTGAAATGTTTAGAGTTTTTAAAATTTTAAAAAGACAAAACTTATTACAAATAAATATCTTACTATATATAATTAATATATTACAAAAATTATAATAAATTCACTAAAATTCACTTTGTGAATATATAATGTACAAATAATTTTTAAAATAATTTAATCTATTGAATATACAAACAAATTTTAAATTCATTAAGTGAATATATATTCACTTAATGAATGTATAATCTACAATGAATATATAAATAATTTTTATAATTCACAAAGTGAATATGTATCTACACTTATTCAAAATATTAGTGAGTTTATCACAATTTTTTAATATATTAATTTCATATATTAATATATTAATTTATAACAAGTTTTAATTTTTTAAAATTTAGAAAATATTGAATATTTCAATAAATACTTGATTCAACACATTTATATTAATTTTAAGAAAATGTTAAAACTTCAAACATGATTTAAATTTTTTTATTAAAAATAAAATAAATTATTTTTATATAACATAATAAATTAGTTGAAACTATTATAAGTTTAGTTGATATTGTTACATGTAAAATTGAAATTGGGTTCTGTGCACAAAATTAGGATGCATTACAATAATTTCATACTCTTAAACTATGACCATTAACTTAAATAATTAGTTAACAAATCTTATAACCATTTATTATTATAATATTACGTAGTCTAAGGGATATATATATATATATATATATATATATATATATATATAGGTGTTAAAATGGTTTAAAATCAGCGAGTCAATTTGGTTCATCAGGAGTTCAAGTTAAAAACTTTTTACAACTTTAAGTGCGGGTTGATTTTTAACCTGGTCCACCTAGAACTCGATTCATCCAGATTGAACCTGTGGTGAATCGGGTTAGTTGCAAGTAAAGGATCACATAAGTGTTTTCTTTTAACACCCTAGACGAATATTACTTGGTAAAGCGAATTATAATTAAAATAAACATCAAATATCATTCCCAAACGAGGAAAAATTAAAAACTTTATCGATTAGTCTAAATGAAAGAAAGACCATAAATCTCAATTCATTATTATAACTCGAGAATCCAAAGCTAACTAAAAAGAAAATGCAAATTTTCCAAAAATATATGTCTTTAGTAAAATTTTCCCAACCTGAAATAACATTTTCTCTTGGTGATTGTCACACGATCATCACCAATCACAAACCGAAAGGGTGGGCTCAAACAAAATAAAACACGCATAAATAACATGAATACACCACTCAAAAGAAATAACTTCACTTGGCACGACTCACACACTTAGAGACCTTATAACACAAAGTAGATATGAAATCATAGACTCATAACCTATATGAGACTAGTACAACCAACCACATCGTGTACATACTTGACTATGATCTGAAGGATATCATATGCTTCTACGAACTTGCTCGCTCGTAATCCAACATTTACGAACCTCCCCGCTCATAGTCCAACCTCTACGAACCTCTCTGCTCATAATCGAACACATTCAATTACGAAGCTCCCTGCTCGTAAAACCCTTAAGTGTGAGCACATAATATACGAACCTCCCCGCTCGTATTCCCACACAAGAGTATCACCAATACAAACCTCTCCTTCCATATTAATCGTGCGTTCAAACCCGATTACAAACCTCCCTACTCATAATACTTTCAAGAATATCCTAGACTCAAGGTCGTCACATCTACGCATGCAAAACATACAAAGCGCACAACATATATTTATTTTAGAACGGGTTGCGAGCAGGCCCGATTAAACTCATGGGTTTGCCCTCTAGAATAACAGATTCAACAAACCGAGGTATATTGGGTTGGCAAGTTAAAATCTTTAATCCGACCTGTTTTTTTTTTGCCAGGCTGGTGGACTACCCATCAAACCTGACTTATTTTGTCATCCTAATATCAAGTTAAATAATCATAAAAATTAAAAACTAGCGTTTTGCAAAATGTACTTGGATTAAAGTATACAAAATGTTATAGCAAAGTGAAAAAACTTCTAATAGGATCAAACAAACTTTATGTCAAAACTAAATTGAGAAGTTTCGCTAAATTAATCACAATTGAAGACAATTAATAATATACAAAATAATATTTTATATATTTTATAATTAAAGTTTTTTAAAATTTCTTTTGTACAACGAGGAAATGAAAATGTTTGTTTTAGAATGAATCTCAATGATACAATATTAAGAATAAAATAAACAAAGCGGTATCAGGTATCTTTTCTGACATAATAATTGCATTTATGCTTTTTTCTTAAGCTTATGGGAATTTTAAATGCTAAGTGCGTATCACAAGGGAATTGAAAATATAATATAAGCATAGTGGTTTCTGTATGATTATATGTCATGGAATTATTTTTACGTAGAATGATTCTTATTTACTTTTTGTGAGAAGAATTGTTATTATATTTTGTTTTTTGACGAATGATTATTGTTCATTTAATCTAATCATTGAGTATAGTGAAGTATAATACAACATAATATAGAGTAAAATACCATATAATATGTATTAATTATTGTAATTGACTTATGCTGATGGAGGTATTTGATTGATAAATTATTGACATGTTTACATGGGTTGGTTCAAAAATAGTGAGCACACCTTGATTTATTTTATAGTGAGTCATAATTTTTATAATACGATTCAGTCTATCACGAGTTAGTGAATTAAGTGGATAGACTTATTAACCGTGTAAAAAAATATTTTTAACTATTCATATATTTAAATAATTTTTTTAAGCAACTCATGGAATCACAATGTTGGCACTAAATGTAGTTTAATGGATGAATGATTTACTTAGTTATGGCATAAGCATTTGAGAAACATTTCCAAAGAAAGAATGCAAAGATAAGTATAAAATTAAATCCTTCCGAATTTAGATTTTACTAACCTGAGTGAGTGTATGTGTGTGTGTGTAAATTGTATTAAAGGCAAACAAATAAAACATACAAAGAAAAGAGCCATAAGAAGCACTCAACTTCTTGAACTCATACACACTGATATATGTGGTCAATTTGATGTAAATTCTTCCAATAAAGAGATGTATTTCATCACCTTTATTGATGAATTTTTGCGTTATTGGAATTTCTATCTACTGCATGAGAAATATCACTTAATGAATGCCTTTGAAGTTTATATAAATGAAGTGGAAAGGTAATTAGACAGAAATTTAAAAATCGTAAGGTCGAATAGGTGTGGAGAGTATTACGAAAGATATGATGAAAGTGGACAACACCTTATTTATTTGCTAAGTGTAACATCCCAGTAGGATATTACTTAAAATAAATAATAAACAACAATTTATATAAATAAACCTCATTCATTAATGAAATCATTTCCCAAAAACCAAGGGAAATTTCCACTTTAAACCTTCACAATAAAATATTAATAGTCAAAATAGCACAAAATCCGCCTTTACAATTAAAATCCAAATCCATGAAACTGTAATCAGATTACATATAAATTAAACCAAAAACAGTATAAATCCCCTCGTGCACTGAACCCCCTCTCCGCCACTAAGCGTCTCCTGGCTCACCTGTAACATCATCTGCTCCCGGATAATAAATTACCCAATCATCGCCACACACAAACAGATAGGGTAAGCTATGCACATATCATAAACAAATATGAAATTAAACCCCAGGCCAAGCATAAGTATTCACTTGTTTAATTTGAAAAATACCATCTTCCCCACACTCATAACCAATATGAGTTCATGCATGTACTCTAAATTTGAGATTTCATGTGCTTCCACAACCCTCCTCGCTCGTGGTCCAACCTACAAGCCTATCTCGCTTGTAGTCATGCTTCACGGACTCCCTCGCCCGTCATCCGAACTCCTCGCTCAGACCCGGACTGCATACTTGCCTTTCCTACTATGAACTTCCTCGCTCATAGCATTCTCAAGTTGAGCATGAAATGAACTCCCTCGCTCATTCATCCCAACAAAAGTACCTCCGATGAGCTAAACAGTTCCGCATGCGGTCCACCCATCACGAACTCCTCACTCGTGACCAAAACCAAGCACATCCCAAATCCTATGGACTTAATCCTTCAAGCCCAAACACCACAAACACATGCATATAACTTCCTATAAGTTAGGAAATATCAAACAACAATCCAAACAGTGCATAAGAACATAGTTCCTCACCATTCTCGCTTAAGCCATGCCTGTTCGCCCAAGCTAGAACCCCAGTCTCGCTTAAACTAGCCCACCTCCCCTGAGCGAGCGTGTAACAGTGGCTATACCTCTTCATCTCGCTTAGGCGAGCTCTTCTCGCCTGAGCGAGACCTCAAGTCACTCAACACTCACAAAGCTCCTCGCCTGGACGAGGATTAAATCAACAAAACACCAAGTCTCATCGCGACCTCGCTTAGACAGGTCTTTCTCGCCTAAGCGAGTATGCTTGTCGCTCAAAACCCCAAAACCCTCTCGCTTGGGCAAGAAATCGCGCTCAAAACGTCTAGGTTTCCTCGTGACCTCGTTTAGGCGAGCAAATCTCGCCTGAGCGAGATAACGTGTCGCTCAACCCCCTAACTGGGTCACCTGAGCGAAAAGCTCGAGCCAAAACCCTGTTCAAGCTTCTGCATCTCTCGTCTAGGCGAGAGAGACTCGCTTGGGCAAAACTTGTAGAGTTTCGCCACTACTCATGCACTCAAACGCCAAAAACATACCCAAAAACCAATTCATTTGAATCCAAGCATTTCATTCGATCAAGCAACCACAGGAACATGTATTAAACAGGTCTAAATCACCAAAACTAGAGGTTTGGCCATAACCAACAACAACACATGCCAAAAATTCGCACAATTAAACTCAACACCCCTAACCTGAATTTTCTTGATTGAAATTGGGAAGAAAATAGGGGTTCCTTGGTCCACCAATGGCTTTGCTTCAACCTTTCTCCCAATTCAGCCTTTGCACACACAAAACTCAATGGTTTTTCAGCCCCTATTGCTAGGTTTGCCCCACCTTTTCACATTCACTCCAGTCTAAAGTTGGCAAAAATAAAGGTAAATTCCTATCTACCAAGGTTTGAACTCGTGACCTTCCACCCATAAGGCCAAAGCATAACCACTATGTCAATTCACATTCAATGATAACTATTATAATTTTATAATTATAATATCACTCACTATTCACAAATATACTATCAAAAACAAACAAGAATGCTTAAATAACACATCAAATGTCATTTCAAGTCCTCTCATACAAACAAAGTACTTTCAACCATTTAAGCTAGTACATTTCCATGTCATACCCATTAACATTTAATGACTTCAAAGCTTCCCACCACCCGCATTTATTACTTAATTAATTATTTAATTAATTAATTTCCACGAGTCTTACACTAAGTTCCTTGAGAAACATGGTATTTGTGCTCAATACACAATGTCAGGTTACAACTGAAGCTTAATGGGTATGCTTAGGAGTATGTTAAGTAATTCATGTTTACATGCATCATTGTGGATGTATGATTTAAAGATTGTCATGTATTTTTGAACAAGGTTCTTAGTAAAGTTTTTCAAAAGACTCCTTTTGAGTTATAGACAAGTAGGAAACCTAGTTTGAGACACCACGTTTGGGGTTGTCAGACAAAAGTAAGAATTTACAATCCATAAGAAAAGAAATTGGATAAAAGAACAAGCAATTGATATTTCATTAGTTATCCAGAAAAATCAAAAGGGTATATGTTTTACTATCATACCCATAGTACAAGAATCATTGAAACTAGAAATGCTCGATTCACTGAGAATGGTGAAACTAGTGGAAGTGAAGATTCACGAAATGTGGAGATTAAGGAAGTTATAGTACAAGTTTTTGTAGCTAGTACCTCTTTTTCATGGTTTCCCGTGTTGTAGAACTACACAAAAATCAGCAAGAACGAAAAATTAATAATCCCGAGGTTAACTCGGAATCGATAGTAGAACAACCACAAGAAGTAGTATTAAGAAGGTCTCACAAAGAAAGAAAGTTTACTATTTTGAATGATTATGTGGTTTATTTACAAGATCGAAAAATGACTTAAGTATTGATAATGATCTAGTTTCATTTTCAGAAGTCCTTAATGGTGATAATTTTGATAAGTGGTTAGATATGATGAAAGATGAACTCAAATCAATGGCACAAAATGACGTGTGAGACTTTATGAAATTTTCATAAGAATGCAAATGATTTGGATGTAAATGTGTCTTTAAGACTAAACATGACTTTCATGGCGATATCAAATGTTATAAGGCTTGAATTATTGCCAAGCATGTTTCTTAGAAAGATGACATAGACTATAAGGAAACATTTTTGCTTGTTTCTAAGAAAGATTCCTTTAGAATTATCATGTCATTAGTAACTCATTATGATCTTGAGTTGCATCAAATGATTGTTAAAACTGCCTTTCTGAATGGGAATTTAGAAGGGAATGTTTACATGGACCAATCAATGTGGTTCACTGAAGAAGGAAAGGAACACATGGTGTGTAAACTTAAGAAATCAATATATGGATTTAAGCAAGATTCTCGATGGTGATATCTTAAGTTCAATGATATTATAATGTCTTGTTTTTAAGAAAGTTTTAGAAAGATTTAGAATTGATAAATATTCAACATCTTACATTCCAATATAGAAAGGAGACATGTTTAGTCTCATGCAATGTCCTAAGAATGATTTGGATTTGAAACACACGGAAGATAACCCTTATGCATATGTTGTTGGGAGTTTAATGTATGCTTAAACATGTACGAGGCCAGATATTAACTTTGCAATTGGCATGCTTGATAGATACTAGAGTAATCCAGATCTGGATCATTGAAAAATTGCAAAGAAAGTTTAAAGATACCTACAAGGAACAAAGAATCATATGCTTACTTATAGGGAATTTGATTACCTTAGGGTGATTGGTTATACAAATTCAGACTTTGTCAACTGTATGGATACAATAAAGTCTACATTTGGTTATGTGTATCTTTTGGCCGGATGAGTGATTTCATGGAAAAGTGCGAAGTAATCCGTCATTGTTGCATCCACCAAGGAAGCTGAATTTATGACATGCTTTAAGGCCACAATTCAGACTAATTTGTTGTAGAACTTTATTTCAAGACTTGGAGTAGTTGATAGTATTGTCAAGACAATGAAAATTTATTATGATAATTCCGCAACAATTTTCTTTTCTAATAACGAAAAGTATTCCAAAGGTGGTAAGCATATGAAATTGAAATACTTTGTCGTTAACGTAAAGTGAGAATATAACATATTAGTACTGATCTTATGACTGGTAACCCTTTAACAAAAGGTTATTGCCAAAATCGTTGGTTGACCATGTAAAGAATATGGACATTATGTCAACGATGAATATTAAATGTTGAATATTAATGTTATTAATGCTTATGTGTCACTCTACGCTCTTTGATTTACAAGTTTCTGAAATTTATGTTTTTCTTATTTTGTTTATGCATGCAAATTAAGATGAAGAAAATAAATTATGTTATTGTTACTACTATTGAAATGATATTATGTTTGGACTCATTATGGACTTCTCATTGTAAAGTCATATTAAGGAGAAAGGAGGGATAATAAATAGTACATGGAAGATAACATATCGAATAAATGATTTTTAATTTTTTTAATTTTTTTTTTTTTTTTTTTATCTTTAATTGAATAATGATGGAACTATTTTATGTAAGGTGCTTTAATGTATATTATGTTTATGTATTAAATCAGATAATGTTACAACATCATACATACGAGTCAAGTGGAAGAATATTATAATTAATTGACGAATTAATTATATTATGTGACTCATTTAAAATATTATGATGGACCCATATATGATTTAATAAGATATAATGACCTATTGGTTATTAAGTGAAGTTATAGTAAAATAAAATAAAGATAAAATAAAAACCAACTTGACAGATGTTGGTTTACAAAAAGGAATTAGGGATCTGTCTCTGGTCATAAGGTTCTTTCACAGTTACCCATCAAGAAAGTGAGAGGAGAAAGGAAGACAAAGAGATAAATTGAAAAACGAAAGTGGAAGAATAAACAAATTGAAGACCGCATTCTCATAGGATCTCTTATTGATCAAGGTTAGTATTCTATTATGATTTATTATGAGAATTGAAAATCTCAAAGTGTTAGAGTAGTTTTCTAGAATGAAATAAGAATTTGGAAAAACTACAAAATAATTTACATACACACTATTTTACAAGAATATAAATAGTTCTATTAAATTTTACATATTTATATTTAAAATGAGTAAATTAATGAACTTATTTTGTAATTTAATAAGTTATCAGTTATAAGTTTTTATTTACTTGTATAAAAAAAATTGGTAACAATGATATAGTGACAATAATGAGAGTCAATGATCAAAAGAAAAAGAAAAATGTGCATTGTATGGTAATTTCTTTTTAGAATTTTTTTTTATTGTACATTCGATAATAACCAGTATGTCATTTCATGCAGTGCCACTACAAATAGTATAATTGAAATTTTTGATTTATGATTTTCTAGATGTATTTGATATCTCTCAATTTTATTTTGAAGTAAATAGAGATCGTTCCAACAAGATCCAATGAACATTTAATTGAGGAAAACATATGGTTATTAATATCTTTCTTTCTTGTTTGTACATAATTGAATTGGCAAATGAAATCAATGTTTGTCTTTTATTTCTACAAATGGAAGGGAATAAATCTCCATCTAGCAATGCAAGTGAGGTATGAGACACCACCTTGTGCTAGACACATGTCAAACATGGATTGAATATATGTTTGGCTCTTCAATGTGAGGTTGACCTTCTTCATACACACTTCATTTAGAGGTAGCATATGTTCCCACTCCCTCACTCACATACTTGCTTCAAATCATTTTTAGTGGCTAGAGATGCTATATTACAACTTCATTATTTCCTCTTTTAGATAAAAACAATTCATTTTATCTTTAGCATTATCTTTCTCACAAACCAAATATACTATTGATGGAAAATATTAAGATAAGGCTCAACCAACATGAAGATATATAGTGAGGCAAACTCATATCTTTCTCAAATTATTTTAGTTTGTGTAATTTGACTTAAGATCGGTATTCTCCATATTAAAGGGTTGCAATTAAATTTGCAAGATCATCATAAATTTCATAAATATTATGTATGTTTAAAATAAAATATTTATCTTGGAGTTTTTAAATGTCTTCCATAAAATGGATAATTTGTTGATTGATATATTAAGTATACGAATGTGATTTTCAGTGAATATGTAAAAGAAATTCTGGAACTCAAGTCAAATTACAAATTTACTATAATTATAAAATAAATAAGATACTTACAAAAAAAATATTAGCACATATTTTATTTATAAAGAGTTTGAGCTAGAAAATTTCTTACACCTATAAAACATAATATAGCCAAATATAAGGGTACATCAATTAAAATCACCCCAGAATAAGGGTACACCAATAAATCTTTTGTCTCTATATAACAAAAAAGACATCAACCAATGAATGAAATAACACCGGTGCAGCAAAAGTAAAGTTTTGTTAATAACCTTTTTAAAGTGTAGTATTTGATCAAACATTTAAAAGAAGTATTTTTAAGATTTGGCTGATTTGTTTACAGAAACCTCCAACTAAAACTTAGAACATGGCCACGTGCTGGGCCACTTTTAAATGGTATAGTAATTATGAACATTAAAAGGTGTAAGTATATAAATAAACATAAAGTTCATGCACTATTTTTAGAATAATAATAATAACAATAATAAATCATAAAATTTTTATTGACAAATATTCTACAGACATTGGTTAGAGAAAAGAAAACACTTCACATGCCTCACTAATTCTCTTTATTATTAAAAAACGTTGAATTTATAATATTAATTCATCCCATTTTGTTTCTTTTATAGCTGTTTTAAAATAATTTTGTTCATATATTTTGATAATATATATCTATATATGATGAAGAACAAACTTCAAAACCAAGCATTCCACAATCTCCCAACCCACAAAAAAGATTCTTGGCGTGCACTAACCACTTATAATAATTCCAACCTCTGGCACTTTCTCCACTGCCATTCTCACACGTGTCAATCATACGTGTAAAGACGTGTGGTCATGTGAAGCATTATTGGGCGGTGAGAAAGGTTGCAATTTGTTTCTCACAAACACAGCACGCTAAACAAGGAATATCATTCTAATTCTTCTCAAACAAAAGGACAACACCTTAGGGTTTAGGGTAGCAAACTATGAATGTATATATATTTTTTAAAACATCAGAAAAATGAAGAATTAATTTCACATTTTTCTGAGAATTTCGTTGAGTTAATTATTTCAATATTTTTAAATGAAGAAAGTGTTTAGGGTAAAATAGAATTTTTTATGAGTAATTGTATTTTTGTAGTAATGAGATTAATTTTAAGATCCATTAAGATTTTGTTGCAAGTTGTGCATGTGTATGACTACATTGCTGAATGAGGCACTAAGGGGGGCATGGTGTGGTGCGAGTGATCTGTTTTATTTGACGAGAGTTCCCATACATGGAAAAACATGATACCTTTATTTGCATTTGAGAGAAATGAAATGGCCCACAATAATCTGGCCTATTGAGCATTGAGTAAGAACAAACAAAGCCTTAACTTTTGGAATCAAATTAAATTAAATAGATGGATAGAAACAATGCTCATGAGGGGTGTCTTTATGGGACATCCTAAACATTTTGTTTTGTTTTTGTGGTGTAGATATCTATGTTGTGGGAAATAATAAGGGAATGGTTGATCACAATTAAAAGAGAAGTTTGGTTTTAATGGTGGTTGTGTTGATCACTTTTTGGAATAGAGGAGAACAATAATAAGTGGAGGTCTTATAGGGCTACCATGTGACTATGTAAGTTGTTTACATGACACAAATTGCATATAGTAGCTTTGTTTCCATATTAAGATAGGGAGCAAGCTCACTCATACCAAACTCTTCAAATAAAAGCTTAATCTTAGTTTAATTATAATTAAAGTATTTACTTATTCTATGGTAGTTTAATTGTGAAAAATACAGTATTACTTCATATTAATATATTTTCAATTATTTGACAAATACACCATTTTTAAAATATTAAATTAATAAAAATAAATATCAAAATGAAACCCTCTTTTATTTGTTGGAGAAGCTCTTCATACTGTTACACCAGTGGTTATAGTTTTTCACTAGGTTTCTATGATCAAGACTTTGTAATTGTTGTTTCTATTGACGTGAATTTGGGAGATATAGATACTTCATTTATTTCCCAATACCTCTTTGTAGATAGTGGTGTTAAAGACATATTTTATATATATAAACTATTGACAAGCTTAATTTTAATTGCTTAGTTAAGAGGTTTAATTTGGTAACATTATAAGGATTAAAATTGATGAGTTTAATGAGTAGATATCAATATTAATTCATTAGAAGATTATGGACATCTCATATACCAAAATATAAGTAATTAATTACTTATATTTTTAATATTCCAAATCAAAATTGAATTTCATTAGGAAATAGAAATAGAGAAAATAACAGCACGGAAAGGAAATAGGAAAACTATCTTAATAGTGTAAAATTTGGAAATTACAACGATGAATTATACTTTTTTGAAATCAATGTGAAATAAGAACGCAATGTTATTATTGTAATTATAAATAAAACTTTACATAAGTTGGTTTTGTAACCAATATAACAAATATATATTACATTGGTTGGTCGAAGGATCTTAAGTTATATAATATTTTAGTTCTTTTTTACGTCGGTTGTTTGTTTTAAAAAAGAAATTGAAAATAATGGATATTACATCGACTAGACAGAGAATTGATGTATTATGTAGTTTTAGAGTTTAAAAGAAAATTAAAATATAGATACTACATCAGTTGTTTTTAAGAATCAATGTAGTATTTTTTACTATTTATTATTTTTGTTGGCCTTTTTCATCACCCTTTGTTTCACGTTTCATCTTACTCGATTCACTCTTCCTCCATTATAGTTTATTAAATTGTTAGTTAAACTTTTCTTTAAACAAGTTTAGGTATATGTGATCATTATATATTGTTGTCTGGTTGATTACATTTTAAGTAACGTGCAAATTTTTATTTAAGAAAAAATTTTACATATAACATATGTTGTTACCTTAATCATGTTATATGTGGTTCTTAAGAATATATAACATCAGTTATAATCTCTAACCAATGTAGTATCTATTCTTGAAAAGAGATACTACATTAGTTAGAAGTTGTAACTTATGTTATACGTTTTAGGAACCACACATAATATCGGTTATAGATTCTAATTGATGTAGTATATCTCTTCAGAAATAGATATTACATCAATTATAGATTGTGACTGATGTTATATGTGGTCATTTTCAATTATTTGGTCATGATTAGACATTTAGTTATTGTATTAACTGATATAACATGGATATGTTCTACACCAGAATCACCCCTCTCTAGTCTGGTAGGAATTCCCTCTCTTCTGTAGTCATGCCAGGGAGTAAGGAAAGCCGCTTGAAAGCCAGTACGGTACCACTCTCTCTGCTATAAGAATGGGGTAAGCCGATCCCATTCATTGCTTTCAATCAGGGTGAAAGAAAGGCTAGTTAAAGGTCTTTTCGATAAATGACATCGTATCTCCGGTCGAGTGGAACCAAGGCTCCTGGCCGATTTAAATTGAATAATAAAAAAGATCCTCTAAATAAGATAAGGTTATATGTTGCACTTTCTACATCGCTTAATTCTATATCAATTAGCTTACCGATGTAATAGGTAAAAAATAATTGATGCAAAATGCAATTTCTATACTAGTGTAAAATATACATATTCAAGACATAAGTTATGATAAACTAAAATAGATATGTAAAACATAAGTTATGATAAATTCCAAAATTGTAAGATAAGTGCTTTGGTACACCATCTCGTTTAAGAGTTGAGGTCAAAGACAATTTAAATATCATTTTCTCCTTTCACCCTCTAAAACGTATTTTAAGGATAAAATTGTGACAGAGTTTCAAGCTCCAAAGTGAATAGTATATGAAATGTAGTGATTGATCCTAATACCGAATGAACTTGGAATTGAAAAAATATCCAACGTATTTGGTTAAGTATTTACAGTTAAGAAAATTAATGATTAGTTAATATATAGTTATTAGTGAACAGTTTTACTTATAATTATAATTAAATTTTAAAACATTAAATTTTGTGATTATAATAACAATCTTACGGTGAATGAGTGTTTCAATATAAGAGAATATTCTTTCAATTATGATAATTGTTACACTTCTAAACACAACAAAACTTTGAATATATATATATATATATATATATATATATATATATATATATATATATATATATATATATATATATATATATTAATTTGATCACTTGAGTGTTAAGGTACCTTGTACTCCCCTTGTTGACCAAAGAAAGGAGAATAAAATGAGTTCAACTGTACAACATCACTTTTAGACAATTGAGATTGTATTTAGATAAGTTTTAAGAACGTACACTTTTATAAAAGTTTATTTACAATTCAATTTTTACCACTTAAAAAAATGAAAAAGTTGTCTAAAATATTATATTTTATGGTTAAAGTCAAGGTCGACTCGAGATAAAGATGGTAAAACACTTACTTAGGCTTTCAAAGTAAGAATGCTTAAAAAAAATCCAGTCATAATATTTTTCTCTTAAATTATGTTTAAGAAAAAAAATACTTCTATTAAATTAATTATAAAATTATGTTTAAGAAAAAAGAGTTTCAAAATTTTTTTTTAGTACTAATACACCTCTATTAAATAAATTATAAGTTTATGTTTAAGAATAAAATTTAATTAAATTATTATTTGTGTGTGATAATTTTTATTGGTATTAAAAAGGATATTTAATGAGTTAAAATATTTTTGTAGTAAATTATAATTTCGTTTATGAAAAAGAGAATGATTAATTATCTTTGTTATCTTATAAGTAATCTTTATTCTATTTTCTTTCTTTTATCTGTATGTGACTGTGACTTCTCTTACCTCTCCTTACTTTCTTCTGTTCTAGAATTCTTTTTTTAGGATCTTGACATATTACATTTCTTGAATCTCATTAGTGTTTGTGTATACCAATTTTTTTATCTCGTTTCTGGTTAATATGTTTTTTCTTTCTATTTGTATTGCTGTTGTTTTTATTCTATTTATTGGATTTGAATTAGGATTAGAAATGTTTTTCACTTGTCTGGTTTTGTTTTTCGATATTTTTTGATTTATAGGTTTCGAGATTTTTTATACATATATTTTGATGAGAAACTATTTTTTTCTACAAAACTATTAGTTAGATTAGAGTTTAGTCTTTTGGTAGATAAAAAATTAATTGGAGCATAAGAATTAAAAAATCAGAAATGTGACAGGAAAATAAGATCCAAATCTAAACTCTACGTTCAAAATTGAATTTTTTGAAGAAAGATAATTCAAGTTCAGAAAAAGAAAATAGTTATCCTTTTTTTGTAACAAAAATCATATAGAATAACTCTCCTCAATTTTACAACTGTCATTACCTTTATCCTTGTTTTGGTCTCCTCCTTTGTCCATTACTCAATCCATTTGATCATTCTAATTTGTTTTTATTTTATGTTTATCATTACTTTCAATTTTATAATATTCCATGAATTCTCATTTAAGAACAATGTCTAAAGAAAGATTAAACGAATTAGTCTTATTAGATATTAAAAAACTCTTAAATAAAATTAATTATAACAATTTTATAAATAATTTTACATAATAATATAGTTCAAAAAATAACTTAAATAAAATTAATTATAACAATTTTATAAATAATTTTACATAATAATATAATATAGTTCAAAAAATAACTTAAATAAAAGCTTGCTTCAAGCCTCCTAAATTCTTGAACCACCCTGATTAAAGTTCAATAAATCTCTCATATAAGGATAGATTCTCACGCCTACGCCACGATTTCTTGCTCTAGTGATTTTAATTTTTTTTATGAAACATAATACTTAAATTAAAGAGTCTTTTTAGGATCTTTACATCAAAGTTTGTTTTTTCATTTAAGAGATCTAATACTTAAATTTAAGAGTCTTCTTAATATATTATACTTACATTAAAGGTGCACATAATATAGAAAAATGACATATTAACTAACTAACTAACTAATTCCAAATCTCCCACGGGCTAATTAATAATGAAAGATTGGAAATAAAGCATTTTGTATAATTTAGTCTTTTAAGTTTCTATTTGCACTTGAAATAAAATAATACTTGAAAGTGAACATCCATAATCGGGTTAGTCTAAAATTAAAAAGAAAATAACTAAAATGATAATATTAATGTATATTTTGAGAGATTGAAATTACTAAAATCTATTTAGCATTTGTGATATTAATTTAATATCTTTAAATTTCAAGTATGAACGAGGATTTATAGTCTTTTTTTTGGAATTAAAGTGTCAATTAACTTAAAAAGAATAGAAGTTGGACATTGCTTGATAGTAAACAATAAAAACAAGGAAAAGGCCGAACACTGGTAGGTCAATTGAAGAAACTTATCCCTTTCTAGGAAAATGATTTTTTTATTACTAAATTAATAACTTTCTCTTACAAACTTAGGTGTTATTTCTTAGGTGATTTTTAATTTTTCTATTTTCTCATTTTCAATATTTCAAAACCACTTAAAAAATGTCACCTCATATTATAAGAAAAAGTTGTCAAAATTTAATAGTCAAAACATCATTGTCCCTTCCTATTCACTTTCCTTTCCTATAATACCTATTTCCTCTTCCCTTCATCATTTCAACAATCTCAAAAACTTTCAAACTTTCAAAAAACAAAACAAAAGAAGGAATAACAAGTTGAACAACAATGTAGTTAGGCACCCATCATCTTCAACCTTGCCTTCATTTTCATTAATTTCTCATAATTTTATTTTATTTTTTTAACAACTTCTCACCATATTTGCTAATAATTTTATACTTTATTTCTTCAAAGAACTCAGACATATTATTGAGATTTCAGATATTTACATGATTTATGCTTTTACAATAATAAAAAGTTCATAATATAGATAGTTGGCATGAAATCTAGACACGTATATTGTGTATATGGTGTCATCTTAGCTGTAATATTATATTAAAAAAACTTAGCTGTGGTATTACATATATATTTATATTGGTAGTTCTTAGCTGTGATATATGATATGATAGAACTTTATGTCGTATTCAAAAATAATAAAGACTAGGTGTGAGAAATCCGTGAATTTCGCCTAACCAAAGGAAACCGCTCCTTTTTTGGTACAAAGGAACCTCTCTCTCTCTCTCTCTCTACATATTTTTTTCCAGTGAAAATGACCTTGCACCATTAAGGCTTTGCCAAAAGATACAGAAAAAAAAAAATTAATGTGAGAAAACAACTTATCAAGTTAATTAAAAAACCTAAGAGAGATCAGAGTATTAATTAAACTATAAATTTAAATCAGCTCTTTTTATTCTCTTAACTCTTCAAATGAAAAGAAATTAGAGAAAAGATTAGATGCTGTAAATGACATGATTTGGAATCTGTGGCCTCCCAATTACCACAGCCATTAAGGACAGTTTCCCTTTATTGTTTCTAATGAATTAACTTTTTTTTCTTTCTTTAAAGTTGAGTTTGTTTCCATTATTTAAGAATCTTCACACTCTTATACGAAATGCAAAAGAATAAGTAAAGAAAGAAGTTAGTAGCACGTCAAGCTCTCTTAATCATGGCTAGGTTATACAATCTATACATAATGAAGAATCTTGGGTGAGAATTTACGAAGGTATGAACATTGAATTTTATTCATTCATGGTGGCTCAGACGTCATGCATGGCAAGTGATCAATGATCTGTATTATTCCCCTCCTCTTTCACCGAACACACTTTTTTGTTTTTGTTTCTGTAATAATATTTAATTTTAAATAATAAATCATAAGTCTAACTCAATCACACAAAATTAGATTGAAGTTTGTACTCTTTTATATAATGTAAATTTCTTTTATTTTTAGTCGATATATAAAATCTCAAAAACATAACTCTTACACAGAAACATTTACATCTCTAACATGAGACTGCATTAATGATAGTTTGATAACAGGTGGTACGATAAATCTAATATAAAAACAAATCTTTAAAGAATAAATTTTTGATAATTTTGACATAATTTTAAAAAGTAAACTTTAAATCTAATTTAATCTTACAAAATAAGTTTGTAAAGTGAGATTTACATTCATTTATATATAGTGTAAATCCGTTTGTTCTAATCTATGTAAAATGTCTAACGTTAAATAAAAACTTGTATTATAATTTGTTTTCACTATCTTCTTTTAGCATGTTAATTTTGTTTCATGTTTTCACTTCATAATTTTTGTCAGTCGTATATCTTTTTCACATAAAATGTTATATTTTTAACTATCGTCAATGAATATGCTTGCTTAGTGGTGTGATATGCCTTATACCTAATTTCATGGATGCTTTTGTAGCGGTAAGAATAACTTAATTGGGTTTATATCATGATATAAATAAATACTTAGAATTTGTTGTAGTTTATTTCTACTTATTTTATAACATAGTTAATGTTTGCAACTATGAAAATAGTTTCTGATGTGTATATAAATAATATTTTCAGGTTATTTAGATTATCGCTTTAGGATAACTTATAAAAGTAAACTTGGTATAAAATACCTAAGTATTTATTTAAAAGGTCTTTCATTAAGTTGTTCTAGACATTTGGATTAATGTTTGAGAAAACTATAATGATATATTTATATTTAAGTTATTTTAGATTTATTATAATAATTTTGAAGATAACTTACAAGATGAGTTTAAATAACTAGTACGAAATTAATTTAACTCATCTTAAGTGTCTACAAATGAAGAACGTGTGAGTTATTATCTAGTTATATTTAATATATCTAAGAAAATATACTTTCTCCAAACCTTACCTAACGAGTCTCAAATTAATCACATAGTTGTATAAAGGAAAGACAAAGTAGTTGGACCATAAAAGGTATGATACAGGCCTAGTGTAAACTATAAGACCTATGACTTCGTTTAATATATTAATTTTTACCACTGTTCTACGCATTTTTTTCAACAAGAGCAGTGGCTTTGACTTTGAGTTTTCTATATTTTCTATTTACTTTTTTTTTTATTATTGTTATTGATGTTATTAAACAAATAATAACAAAAATATGTTTCAGTTTTATTCGCTAACTAACTGGGACATATGGAATGCAACAATTCAAAGATCCTACATTTCTTTTAAAAAAGTAATTAATTTTGGAAGGTTTGAGATGGGATATTTGATAACTGTTTTAAAATTATTGTTGTTGTTATGTTTTAAAATATAGAATATGTTTCTACCCCATCCAATAATCATAGTTGAGAATTTGAGGCCTAAGACAGTTTAAATATCTTTTCCTTTTCTCATCTTTTTAATTAATTTTTAAGGACAAAATTGTGATAAAGCCGATGCTTCAAAACAGATAATACTTCAAATGTACGTTGATTGACATATGGAATCAAAATATTAACTAACACTCACCGTAGATGCAATAATGGAACCATCGTTTTCAAATGGGGACTTATGTTTTTACCGTTCCCAATAGTTTCACATGACTTAAAAGTCGAGACTAAACCGGTTTAAATACTAATTATTTCTTCCACTCTCAACGGTTAGGGAACAAAAATTAACTAATGCCCATTGTAGATCCGATAATGGAACCATCTGTCTCAACTAGAGACTTATGTTTTTATCACACCCTATAGTTCTGCATGATTTAAAAATCGAAACTTAAGATGGTTTCAATACTCATACTTTCTTCCGCTCTCCCCTTTAGAAAACAAATATTATTAATAATATTTTAAATGTAACAATCACAACAACTTAATCATGTTAAATTAAATTAAATCCACAAACGAACAAATTTTCAACAACTAGGTTAAGTATTTGGGAAGAGAATTGTGGTATTTTTTAGTAGACTTTATTTTGTTTACATCTTTTTCTTTCTTTTTTTAATTTTGTCATTTTTTTCTGTACAAAACTCGTTTGTCCAAAAACATCTAAAAAATAAACATTTTTAAAAAGGTTAAATATGGTTTTGATCCATTAACTTTCAGTGAAAATTGAAATTAGTCCATCTTCGAAATTTTGGTCAAATTTAGTCTCCAAACTTTATAAATATATGATTTTATTTCTTTTAATCAAATTTTGTTCAGTATATATTTGACGTTTTAAACGTGTTCCCTAATAATATTTGAGTTGTTTACACCGTTTGACATATTTTTGCTTTAATGTTAGCTAAGAAACAATCATGAAGAGCATTTGAAACATTAAATAACCTTAACAAAATTAGGTTAAAATGACTGAATTCACACATTTCTAGAATTGAAGTACTAAATTGAACCAAAGTTTTGAGAAAAGACTAATTTCAAATTTTACCGAAAGTTTAGAAACTAAAACCATATTTAACACTTTATAAAATTATTTACCATACTTTAGCATCCTTTTTAAACACAGCCACCGAATTAATTTTTTTTAAAATTAAGATAACTATATATTAATTATGTATTATTCTTTCTATATAACTATATATATTCATAAATATACACAAATATATTATATTTATATGTAACATTATAAAAAAAATAGTTATTAATACAATATATATATATATATATATATATATATATATATTATAGGATATTGTAAAACTTAAAAAGAATTACTTATACTAAAATATACTTATAACTATAGTTGATTAATTGATTTCTAAAAATATAAAAATTTATATGAAAAGCTTTAATATTCTATGAAATTCATAAATTATAATTTTTTTCTTATTGCTTAGAATCACTCTATACGTTTATATATTATAATTAAAGTCAATTCAATACTATCATTAAATTTGTATGTTCATAAAATTACACAAAATTTGTTCTCCTATTTTTTTACTTCTTAATTTGTATATATTTAAAAATAATATATATATATATATATATATATATATAATTAATGATTTTGAAAATTATATTTATCAATTGAATTAATAAAATAATAAATTTCTTACAATTATTATATTTAATATTTATTATTAGTAATTATTATCATTTGCTATTTTCATTAATAAATTATTAAAAGAGTGTATTATTAATAATAACTGGTATTAAAATTATTATTATAAAAATTTGTGAATATTAGTATTATTAACTATTAATTATTTTAAATTTATTTATACCTAACTATATTATAAAGGATTTCTTTTGATGTTTGCATTTTTTTTCACATTTACGCTTTAAATAATTAACTGTTTTTTTAATTCAAATAATTTATTATTAATTTAATAATTTATTATTTGATCATTTATTTAATTTAACTTTTATAATAATTTATAATAAAATTTTGAAAATTATTTACTTTCACTTTTATAATTATAGTAATAATAATTGTATTATTTTTTGTTATCATACAAAAGATGTAAACACGCTACGCGAACGTTTTTACACCGATTTATATAAAGGAGATTCTCCTCTGTTGTATACATTTTTCTTCGTTTACAATAATAATCTTTATTGGTGTCAACAAATAACTATGTGGATTACTTAGTATGTTAATACAATATGTGAATTACTTAGTATGTTAATATAATATGTTTATCTGATATATGATGCATCTTTTGTATATTAACTTACCCTCTCATCTTTTATGGTATGTTTTGTGTGTATGTTCTCTTTTGCAATAATAATCTTTATTGGTGTCAACAGATAAGAAAGTAAAAGACAATACCTTTGGAGGGAAATGATAGTGCAATCTTATAGTTCAAAGACCGTAGTTCTTATTATATAGGACCACGTTGAAAGACTTTCGATCTCTTTATCTTGTTTATAGTTTCTTTGAGTTATATATATATATATATATATATATATATATATATATATATATATATATATATTTATTTTGTTGTTATAGTTATAATGTTGAAATAACTGCAATATCATACTCTAATGTGTTTAGGATTATTTGTCTTTGGGTTATTAATTATGAAATATTTAACTCATCATGATTTATACTGTTAAATGGAATATTACATATTTAAATCCAGTTTTTTTTTTCTAAATTAAAATGATTATCTACAATAAAAAGGACACACATGTGTAGCGTTTCACCTGTTTAACATAGATTTAATAAACTGTGTATACCGATTTTAAAAATATTAAAATTTATTTAAAATAGCAAATTAAAAATATGAAAGTAAATCTGACCAACAAGAGTGATTTGTGAACATTTTTTCATTTCCCTGTAAGTGTATGTGATGGGTTTATACGGTAGATGTATTCATTATCATGATAGATAATCTTATCTCACTTGATAGAGATTGATGATGAAATGCAGTGGGTTAATTTGATTAAATGAAATCATGGTTATTAATTTGATTAGAAATATGATTATGTAATTTGGTGTGTTGATCTAGTTATATCTAAGGATGACTTTGTATGGAATGAGTTAGGAATATGATAATGAAGTATGACTATTGTGTTGATTTTTATGAAGGGCATATAATATATGTTCATTTGATGAAATTTAATCATGATTATTGTTGTTTTTCCTTTTCATGACATAATACATTAATATTGACAGATGGAGGTATATGAAGATGTAAAGTAACCTAAGAAGAATAGGTTAAATGTTCATTTTAAAATTAACTTGTAAATCTTTTAAATATATAAAAGTAAAATTAGTGTAATTTTATGAATGGTAATTTTACATTTAATAATAGTATTAATCATATTAGTTATTATATTTTTAGAAACTAACTAATTAAATTATGATTATAATTATTATGTATATAATTTATTTTTTTAACTTTTTATAATATCATATTTATATATTTTTACTATTTTTTACTATTTTTCTATTAATAAAGTAATTTTTTTATAATTTTATTTACAAATATTGTTTATGTATATTTATAAATTACTAGTTATATATAAAATAATTTAAACAAGATTTAAATCTACCTCTTTTTAAAATATTTAAAATAAAAAATTTACAAAAACCACTTTAAGTATTCGATTGCCTACCAGCCGAATTCTCACCTCTTTATTAATCAGGTTGAGTATTGTAAATAATTTTAGAAGTGTTTGCTTTTCGTATATGTTTGAAAAAAATGGTCCTTTTCATAAAGAAAGAAAAGTAAGTGATTTAAAGTTGGTTTTGGGTATCATTATTCATAATAAAAAAATTTGAACTCGACTATGTAAGCTTTTAAAACCAGTTTTTCTTTTTTATATATATTTTAGTTTTAGCAAATAAGATATAATTTTAACTCAATTTAGATAATATTATTCAAATTAATAATTATAATTAATGTATTGTTATTTTAGAGTTTTTAACTTTGTTATGATTTATCCTTAAAAGATTCTTAAAAAGTTAAAAAAAATTATATTTAAAATATCTTTTATTTCTATTCTTAGATTATATGAGACTGTTGAAATTATTCAAACACTTTAGATTGGAAAAAAATTGAAAATTTTATCTTTAACTTTCAATTTTAATCATGCGAATGTTAAATGAAAGTGATACTTTGCAATTAAATTAAGAAATTGTGTCTTGTTTGCATTAAGAATTAATAAGCGAGTATGTAGCCATTGAAGAAGCTTGTCCACATCTGAAATGATTAATCTCCACAACTTAAACAATGAATTAAATTGTTTTCGAGAACACACATCTGAAAATATGAAGATTTTAAAGTCACTTTCTGTTTTACGTGGTCTTTTTTTATTTTGTTTGGGTGGAAGTAGAGGAACAAGGTTGCGTGAAGATTGACATTGTAATTGTTTGAGGTGGTTGGAATGGTTATACCCACAGTTATGCCAATCTTTCTAAATTTGTAGGCAGACAACTAATGCGTGCTATATCAATGTCTATTCTATGCCTAAGATAACCACTGAGTCACTTTCCCTTTCTTTTATTCTTCATCACATGATTTCTATCACTTTAAAATTTCAAAATTTATCTTGCGTTACATCCACATGTCAAAACCAAATCACAAGTTCAATTCCTAATGAACAATTGTTAAAGAAAAAAATTGTTGCAGGTGACATCAATTGTTCTCTAACAGAAGCCAAGTGAGTCAGATTACAATGAAATCGTGTCACTTGAATTATAATTTTAAATCTAAGGACCCTGACTAAGGACCATAGCTTTTGACCTAATGGTAAGCGCTCAATTCTAGGTATTAAAGCCAAGTTCATGTAGTAATTGACTCAGACGAGTTCCTGTATCAAAAGTCTTTCTAATAGTAGCTCAAATAAGTCTGTCCCGTTAAGGAAAAGCGGTAGTACAAAATGTGAACTAAAATATATCAGATATATTGTTATCTTCAAAGTTTTTATAGTGTTATCGACTAATTTGAAATAATAGCCTAAACTATATAACTACATATAATAATATGATTATTTTTTTACATGCAACTCTTTGCTTTGGTAGTTTTCCCAAATGTTAAGAATTTCAGTAGTTTTCAAGTTGTGTAACCAAATCGACAATCTCAACTTGATTGAATTATTTATGACATTATTTCTCTTAAATCGTTAAAGATTTAATGTCATTTAACTTTGAAAATGTTTTATAGAGAATTTTAAAAAGGTAAATCATTTTATAGAGAGTTCGAAATGTTTTAAGAAGTAACTCATTTGGAAGTTTGGGAGTAGTTGAATTACTTAAAATTAAATATTTCAAATATTATTTTAAAAGTATGATTTGAATTTCTTCATTATCTCAATTTCTTATCACTTCTCTTTGTATTTTTTTTCCACGACTTTCTTTTTTCCGAGCCTTTGATCAAAACCATTAATTAGAATTGTTTTTTACTAATATAGTTGAAAAAAAATCAGCTAACATTGATAAAAAGTATTTGAAAATAAATTCTGACAATATCGTAAAATAATTGTAATTGTTGTTAGTTCAAATAATTGTAATTAACATCAATCGAAAATAATTTTGCTTGACATTAATCGAGATAGTTTATTTATCAATTTTGACGAACTTTGTGTGAAAAATAACATAAATCAAAATTAACTAAAAGAGATAATCAATATTAATATATTTTAATTATTTATAATTTTTAAAATTTTAAAATAATTTTTTGCATTTGTTGATTATTAAAATATCTTTTTTAAATAAGTTAAAATTCAATAAATTTAAATTGTTTTATTCAAACAAATATTTGCAAACTAAAATTGTTTGAAATAAAATAAATTCAATTTTTTTAGAAATTGTGAATTTTTTTTTTATCATAACACAGTGTTGTTAAGAAAATTGAGAAGTATTCAAACATATTAGAAAAAAAAAATAGTTTAATTTGATTTTTTTACTAGCTCAAAGTTTATTGATGCAAACATAGTAAAATAGTGATATTAATTAAATTTATATTTTAAATTGCTCATAAGATTTTAGGTAATAAATTAATATAAAATTGGGGTGTTAAAAAAAAATTAAACTAAATGACTAAATTGTTTTATATATATATATAATATATATATATATATATATATATATATATATATATATATAATATTATTATAAGATAATAGTAATCGATAAAATAATTGAAACTTATGTGAAATATTTCAATGTAATACTTTTATTAGATTATAAAGATAAATTAATTTGAAAAAGACCGATTGAAACCTATATTTTAGACTAATCTTTCACAAATTTTGGGCTTGTTTGATGAGTCTTTTATTACTTATTTAAAAAACTTTTGGATCTGTCATCGAATTGATTATGATTTGGACCAAATAAAAGTAGTGAGTGGGGTTCAATTTTGGAATCAGGAGTAAAAACTGAACACATGTATTATTTATTGATGATAATAAAAGTAATAAAGTAACAAGGTCGGTGATTTGTTGTTGTGGTTGAAAACATGATGATTATGCTGAGTAGTGGTAACCATTGTAGTGTAGCAAAAAGCAGAATGTGATAAGCTCCTAAAGTACTATGTTAAGGGTGTTTTGTAATGAGAATGTGTTTGGTTGGGGTTTTAGAACGGAGAATTAGTGTGGGAAACGGCAACGCGTGTTAAGATTGTGATCTGTTTGTGTAGTTAAAACTTTTGCTTTTTCAACTTTTTTTACTTTTGTCTAAATTTCCTCCCATCTAGAATCACTGGTCGGCAAGTAATTATCGTTGTTAACATTTTTTTATTCTTTGGTGCAAAACCCTTTCTTTCTGTTTATGTTGCAATACCTTCCAAGAACCTAAGAAAACAACAATGGTTTTCAAAATACAATGCTTCACTGCCATAATTTGGCTGTTAACTTTTGCTTCAAAATTCCAATAGCACCATCACAGGTTTGTTAACTTGGCACTTACGACACTATTCTCCTCCTCTTTCTCCACGGATTCTCCACCTCCACATTTTTCATATTTTGTTTTTTATGCCTGTAAAATAATTTTATTTGGTTGTAACCTTTTAGAAATGTGTACTTTATAATAAGATATTATACTACTTTAATCTTGAATAACAATAATTAATTTTATATTGAAGGTAAAGAATATTGTTGATTAAATGAGTATTATTTCGGGATACACACTTACTACAATCAATATTTACTTAAATTCATACTCGTTTAAATTTGTATTCCACCTAAATTTGTATTTAGAAAGGAAAAATTTTCGAATCAATAATTTTGTGACTTTATTTTTAGAGAAGATCACGTAAAGTTATTTGACAACTATTTTCATTCATTCATTCATATGTGATTGTTGATTGATCATTTTGTAAAATGCAACAAAGGGTGAAGAACCCTTAGTTTGATTTAACTGATTTGAGTTAATCTTTTGCAATAAGACAAATTGCTTTTTCAATTGCTTTTATAGAAAATATAGGATTTATTATATGACCAATTGTTGAAAATATTTACTTAATATATTTTTATTTAAATTAGATTTTAGAAAATTTTTGTTTTTAAAATTATCTTCCAATTTGAGAAATTAGTTATTATTTTAGAATTAAGAAATATTTTATATTTGTACTCTGTTACATTTTGTTTTACACACACACACACACACACACACACACATATATATATATATATATATATTATGAATAAAATAAAATAACAAGTTTCTCGATTTAACATATCTATTTTATCTATCACATATTTCATAGTTTCATAACCCCTAAAAATTCCCATCACCCACAATATTTCATACTATAATTATATGACTCCTAATATCATATTTAATTATATGACTCTTAAAATTTCATAAGTTCGCATCTTAATTAAGTCAACATCAAATTTCCCAGATCAAAATGTGAATTAAACTATAAGTTAAATTATAATTTTTAATATTTTTAATAGAAGACACACAAAGTGTGCGTATGTATGTATGTATGTACGTATGTATGTATGTATGCACACACACATATATGTATGTACTAAATATCTAATTATAATTACAGTCCCTTAAAATAATTCAAAAGACATTAATTCAAAAGACATTTAGATGGTATTTGAAAACAAGTGGACTATATTTAATACAATTATCCCAAAGGATAATACACATCATTATATAAACTAACTCTTATTTTTATCCTTGAGTGACCTTCTCCAACACCTATGTTACTACAACCATATGTGCCTATCTTTGCTCACATATAATTATACGATCATTGTAGAAAAAAAAGAAGAAAAAGAAACAAACACAAAGAAGAAACACAATGGTAAGCTAATGCACTTAAAGAAAAGCAAGGAAAATATAATTTGTAAACGACGAAGGGATATAAAATTTAAATGTTAGTTATTCACTAAATCCACAATTCTTCCTCTTTTCTCCATATCTCTACTTCTCAATTACTCATTCAACAAACTTTCTTTTTAAAGTCCAACATAAAAATTCACATAATTCCCAATCATTAGACATGTCCTATCCAACATCAAACCACATTACTCTATCCAAATATCTCAATTAACAAAAATTCAGCCCACAATCGCAAACATTTCACATTCATCAAATAATAAACTACGTACACATGGCTCAACCCAATGGCTCAAACAACCATCAACCCAATGTTGCTCAAACAACAAAATTAAGTATAGACTCTGCTTGCAAAAAGCTAGTGTATTGAATGGACTCGTGAAACTTTGCACTAGTCATGCTTTCTACCAAATCCTCCATTGATATTCCATCACTTAGGACTAATGCCCCCAAACCAAAAGCCTTGACAGGGTTAACTCCACTAGCTCCCTAAGTATGATCCTCTTTCATATCATATTGCTTGCCATGTTGAGCCTTTTTTGACTCACACCACCTAGATTTTGTACTTTATGTGAGTTAGACACTAGTTGGGTCAGGATAGTCTCACCCTTCATAGCTTTCTTCAATACACTTTGACATACATTCACTAGTGGTATTTTCCTTTGAAAATAACTACTTTGACACAAACCTCATAATATCTAGCCAAATCTAATTCACAAGATTCTATATTTACAAACCATAATCATTCATAGAAATCGTTCACCGCAATAGATCCACCGCCCAATGCCTTCTTACTATAGGCCAATGCTTATGCCACTACAACTAGGGTGTGCAACAACACATAAATTATGCCTAGTGGTAACAAGTTAAAGGCTGGTCTTTTTAAAATTTTCAAAGTGGCGCCCAACGATGAGACGCTAACGCCCATCGGTACATACAAAAATGAAGTAGCAAGCCTAAAATCCTTGACTTTTGCAGATTCCCAATAGTTATAGCATATACTTCTTTCAGTTCTTTTCATTTAAGATTCAAACAAGCACACTAAAAGTCTACATACTAATATCATATAGACATAATTGAACACGAGTTAACACATCAAACCCATCAATTTAGATCACAAAATCATGCATATACCACATAGAACTTCAATTGAATTTAACCTACTAATCTTTCAAACCTTATAGATACAACAATCAACCCATAACCCAACCCTCTCAATACCATTTCTATTTCTATAATACATTCAATTTAGATATCACATAATAATTCAAATACATCCAACAACTCAATCAAGTCTTACTTAAATTAGTTTACGTTCTTAATCTACTTAGCCTATAATCCTACAAGAGCAAAATAATTGGAAGTACAATTTCAATGCAACATCAAAGACATATAATTTATTCAACTCAAGGTCATCAATTCACTTTACCATCATCAATATCACACTCATTAAACAATTTTTCAAAAGTCACTTTCTTTTATAACCACATTCATACAAACTTCAAATAAATAACAACTTCATTCACAATTTACATCATTCAAACAATTTCCCTTCATAATTTTATAATTCCACAGATCAAAACAAAAAACATTTATGCAAAATTTCTTAACTTTCTCTATATATGACAATATTACCAATACTAAAATATTCTCAAATTTAAGCAAACATGTAACCACAACATTTATACCACGTCTTTTAAACTCAATCAAAAGGTTTTAACCTTCAGTCATGACCCCAAACAACTCATCAATCCACCATGTTTTAAATCACATACTTTTCAGCAGGATCCACGGACCATACAGATACTAAGAAAATTCACAATCTCACAATAACTAGGACCTCAATAACTTCACCTTCTATAAAATTTTAACTATTTATATTCTAAAAGTTGTAGGTTCTTCCATTAATCATCTTTCTCACCACTATTTTACTACATTCAACTTTTAAAATAAAATTTATAAAGAAAAATTAGCTTTCCTTACCTCAATGTGGGTTCCCAAAATAGATCACCATCTACACAATTTCTCCTCTTTGATTTGCTCTTTCTAGACATGCAATAGGAGCACAACAAGATCAAAATGTGATTCTAAAACTGCAAATGGATAGAATACCATCTACAAGGTAGAAAAACAAAGTGTAGACAAGAGAAGACTACATGTAAGGTAGAAAACATATTGCTTCAATGAAAAAGGGGGAGATAATAAACTTGCTCAAAAGAAGAATTTGATTGGTCCAACTTGGCTCCTCAATTTCGACGTGGTGCACTTATATTTTCTAAAAGGATGAGAAATGAAGGAGAAATTTGGAGAGGAAGAAAAAAGATTAAGCATGGTTGTGAAAGGAAGCAGAAGAGAGGGGTTTGCTAGTGATGTTTTCTTTTTGTTTTTTTATTCTCTCTTCCCTTTAGTATATTATCCTTTTATTATAATTTTATCTTTCTTCTTGTTTTTGGCTTGTTACACGATCAAATTATGATACTTAAGCCAATAGTTATTGTGAAAATGTAGAAAATGGAACATTGATAGTTTTTATAAAAAGATAACACTACAACATTTTAATAATAAAAATTTTAAGTTATATAAAGATTTTTAATAATTGAATTTCATTTTATATAAATCCACCATCTCTCTAGAAACAATTTTTTTAGAGTTGTCTACCTTCTCTATAAGTTTATGATCTTCTCACTCATTTGTTTAACAATCATAGATCACTTCTATGATCATGGCATCAAGTTATACAAGGATAATTGATGTCTGCTTCTCAACAAACATTTCCTAGCAAGTGCACTGGTGCATAATAATATCAATAAGTGTCATATCCACAAGGATTAAACAAATATATTGATAGTTAATTTTTGGGTTTTTGGATTATGATAAAGAGTATATTTAAATATAGATAGTAGTAATTATAGTGGAGTAGGGGCTATGATTTGATTTAATCTCATCTTCTTCTACTACACCACTACCATCTTGTTTACTTAATATGCAAATCATCCAATGTCTTGGGATTGCTCTTTCTGTGTAGAACTACACCCATTCCTTCAGCCTATAACCTAAGGACTTCAAACCCAATGTCATTCCTCCACTCCTGGTTGAATGAATCCTTACATTAATGTGCAAGACTCTTTCATTTAGCATACCCTCTAGTATCCAATGAAGCATCTAGTACAAGTATTATGGTTTGATTGGACCTAAATTTGAGACTAGTCTTCTAACTCAATCCAAACCAATAATATAAGATGGGTTGTCAATTCATCATTAAGTATAAATCAAACCACAAACCATAGATAAATATCCAAGAAATAGAAGTATATCCAAGAAATAGAAGTATATGAAGTCATAATTGAATACATTAAATCTGGACATGAGAAAGTTCAGCTACTCAAAGAGTATTACAATACAATTCTAGTAGCATCTAGACATAGATTTTACAATAAGAACATCTCTTTCTCTTGTCCCTCACATACCCTTTTTCTACCTTACTGCTACATTTCTAACTCTCCACTCAATGCTTAGAATGAAGACATGAGGTCTTTATTTGAAGGAATTTTTGGGTGGTGCTCAACCTCAAGGGTTTCTTCATAAGTGGGTTCCTTCTCAGCTCAACCTTTGTCTTGGTGCTTAGCACTTGACCTTTCCTTCTTGGGAGGGTTTTCTTGGTTGCTCAACCTCATGGATTGGTGCTCTAGATTTCCTTGCAAAAAATGTTTCCTCATGTGGCTCAGCTCCAATTTGTTATACTCAACTAGAAAGTCAAAATATGTTGTCATGTCTTTTCTACTTCTATGACTCAGCGCCAATGACTTTGGCTCAGCTACAACTTGATATTTTCTTTCATATTCATTGCTAAATAGCAAAATATCATTGCAATTTATAAACCTCCAATTCTCAAAACCTCATTCTCTATCTTAAGCTTAAGGAGATTTGTTTTATACATAAATATAACCATTTGATACGTGATAGGTATCAAATTCATAGGGAAAATTTACTTATTCTTGACACTTATTAATAATATATCGGTTTCTCCTTTTGAGTAAGATGATTTTTTGTCCTTTTTTTTGACTCAATTAGTTTTTCTCTTGTGTGTAGACTTTCTCTGTTTGCATATGTCTCTAGAGTCCTCAATGTGAGTCTCCATTGATCAGTGATCATAATGGTATGGTGTTATCATTCTTGTGGTGTTTCTATGTGTAGATGTGTAGATAAGCATCTATGAATTTGAATATGGTTTGGAGTTTGTAACATTCCGGTCGGATATTACTAATTTAAATAATTAAAAATAGGGATATAAGTATAAAATCGCATTTATGATAATTCATTTTCCCAAAACGCGGGAAAATTTAAAACTTTTATTTCAACGCGCCAAACTAAAATAAACTCGCGGCGTTCAAGTATGACATCTATAAAATGTTTATAAAACTAATACAAATAATTCATAATCTGCCCATAGAAAACTAGTGAAAATCCCCAAGTGTTTCCCACTCTGTCTCTACGCATCCACCTATTCACCTGCATCAATCCCTGCTTCCATGTAACAAGTTACATGATCATCGCCAAGCACACACAGATAGTGTGAGCTCATGTAAATAAACAAATAAAATATTACATTAAGTAAAGCATCTCAAAACTATAAAACGTGTTAGCAAATTTCCCTTTTTCTTAGTTCTTCGGCTTTTAACTCTTTCGTTAGACGTCTATTGATTCTACACCCTTTGGTGAGTCCATTGATCGATTTTTGCTGCACGAGTGTCTACTCGCCCCTCCAACTACAGGCCACCACTTAATAGTCCACACGCGAGAATAAATTTGCCACGGCCTCACACCGCGACACCAAGTGGAGTTCCCCAAAACGAACAAGAGTTTGTAGTTGTTCCCAGACTACCAAACTCTATCAAATGCACTTAAGAGGGCAATCATCTGAAACCCCGCCGTACGAGCCACAATCTCGCACGCTCCACTGGACTTCCTAAACCACCAGGCTACAACCTAGAGTGGCCACGTGTTACCCCAATACAAGATACACTCGTAACTGGGCCCCCAGTCAAAGCATCGCATCATGAACATCACCTAAAGTTGTGTAGAAATCCTCCTCGCGTACCAACTCTACACCAAAACCGCCTAGCGCGCCTCTTGCATCGCTAGACGGAACCTGGTTCCAGACCGCCTGGCGGGCATCTCACACCGCCAGGCACAACGCGCCATACCAAAGCCTTGTGGCACCGTCACCGCCTGGTAGTCACCTCACACTGCTAGGCGCCATACACTCTCTAGCGCCTCTACCAGATCTTTTCCGCTTGGCAGGATCACATTTTCCACCAAGTGTCATGCGTTCCAAGCTTCTCTGGTTTTCCCTTATCACCCGGCAGCACACCCCAAGCTGCTAGGCAGCACACCCTAAGCCGCTAGGCGCCACACTAGTAGCGTCACTACTACTGGTTTTTGGCACTTTGAAGCAAGTTCCAAAGAACCCCAAGCACTATACATACAATCCATAACATGAGATATGCTTATCCAGTCATAATCACATGACTGGATCATAGTCCAACACAATCCTGAACAACCAAACAATATACAAAAGCAGGAAAAATACATAACCATTGCCCCAAAATATCGCACGACAATAAAACAATAATAATGATAGTAATAAAAAAAAACAACAACAATAACAATGATGATAATAATAATAATAATAATAATAAAACGAAATAATAAAAAAAAGTAATAATGAAAATGAAGATAATCATAAAATAAAATGAAGCAATAATAATAGAATAGTAATACTAATAAAATAAAATAATAATGATAAAATAAAGCAATAATAATAAAACAATGATAATGTTAATAAAATCATCAATAAAACAAAATAATGATAATAAAAAATAATATAATTAAATAATAGTAAAATAAAATAAAATAATAATACTAATAAATATAATTATAAAATAAAATGAAATGAAATTAATAATAATAATCAAAATAACAATAATAATAACAATAATAATAATCAAAATTAAAAATAAAAGTGATAGTAATTGTAATAATAATAGTAAAATAAATAATAATAATAATAATAATAATAGTAAAAATAACAGTAATAATAATAAAAATAATAATAATAATTATTATTATAATTATAATTATAATAAAACAATAATAATAATAATAGAATAAAATAATAAGAATAATAATAACAATAATAATAATAAATAATAGTAAAAATAAAATAAAATTAATAATAAGAATCATATTAAGTGTGTTGTATTTAGAAGAAAAATTCTAAATATCTCGTCAAGTCAAAAAGAAGAATCTTGGTAATCATAGCAATGATTGGGTCACAAAAGCCAAAAGAAGAATCATGATAATCGTAGCAATGATTGAGTCACAAAGAGAACTCAATACAACGAAAACCACAAGCACACACATACTCTCTAAAATCACCTACTACAAACATCAAGATAATTAAACGATACAAGAATTTGATTTAGGCGAAAACTTTCATGCATCAATATATAACACAATTGCATATAATATCATTAAAACAAGAAATTGCAGCTCCCCTAACCTGGTTTCCTTAGCTTATTTTTGGACTTGTTATGAGTTCCCTCTTGATCACCAATGATCTTTCTTTGACTTTATCTCAATACAACTCCTTGCTTGCCTCAATCCTCACCTTAGACTCTCAATTTTCGTATACCTATGGCTATGCAACAATAATAGTCCTTAAACCACTCTTTCTTTCTCTTAATTGGTCACTAATTGTGGTCTTAATGAGAGGTAGTCCCTAAACCACTCTTTCTTCCTCTTAATTGGTCACTAATTATGGTCTTAATGAGAGGTAAATGGTATAAAACAAAAATACCATTAAACTTGAGTTTAATTGTCATTCATTGGCAATTCTGTGATGGTTTTCCAGCCCCATTGGCTGCTAATTTGGTTCTACCAAGGTTCAAACCCATAACCATGCCAACGTTCAACTCAATACACAAGCATCTAACCAATTCATGTTCATGATAACTAATATAATTCTATGATTATATTATCACTCAACATGATCAAGCATATTGTCAAAATAATAATAAATTAAATAACACACAAAATGACATACTTAGGACTCAAACCCAAGTCCTCTCACACAATTAAGTACTCTCAACCATTTGAGTTAATACTTTTCCACATCACATCAATCAATATTAAATGCCATAAAGGCTCCCACTACCCGTATTTATTAATTATTTATTTATTTAATTAATTAAATTTCACGGGTCTTATAGGGTCTGATAGCAGTTTTGATCTGTCTTGCCAAGTGAGGGAAGCTAATTTTAGCTTTTACATGTTGATCTTTGTTCTAATTGTTTGCTGAGAATATAACGATCTGTGACATTGAGCCTGTGATTATTTATTATTTTGGTTTGTGCTAATGGGATGATACATTAAATCTGTTAAGCCTAGTATTGTAGTATGTGATATATTAAAGTTGTTATAAATGGTGTTGTGGTATGCTTGATGATCATATATGGTGGAATTGATCTTTTAATGGAGAATAGTGTTTAAATATGTAATTTATGTTCAATTGACTTCAGCGAAGCATGAAAACATTGGTTTTGATTGTTTTAGGAATGTCTATGTGAGATCCTTGATTTGAGTGATCTGACATTACTTAAGTTAAGAACTTGAACTTTAAAATATTAAGAGGTCTTTTAAGAGGAGATTAACTTAAGATATGTTATATTACTCAATCACATCTTAAAGAAAGAGTTTAGTATTTTGATATATTACTAACCACCACTTTTCTAGCGTCAAGCGCCACCTTGTTTTCCTAGTATGAGTCATCTTGGGAAAAATGGGATTCCCGCTTCGTTAACCGTCAGATTCAACTACAATTTTCACAATGGGTCTTATGAATATTGTTCTTTAAATTGAGCAATCAGATCTTCAACTAGAGGTTTGTAGTTAGATCAGTTGTTTGCGTAAGATTCTCATAGTTTAGGTTTTTGACAAATTTGACCTTTGTTGCTTGTTTGGTGGCATTTTGCACAGTTACTCAATTGAGTTGATTATTTTTGCATTTCATTCTTGAATCAATTACATTTAATTTGAATGTAAGAACATAACATTCAAATTTTTGTGGAAGCTGCAATTTTACTTTTTTAAATCCCAATTAGTTTGTACATGTGTTGTTAAGTTGTTGGGCAATATACTTGAGAGAGTGTGATATGAAGTGTAAAGTATGCATGTTGATATATTGTGAATGATGAATGAGGTTTGATTAAGATACAATATAGTTTTAGGTTATGGTGTGATTATTTTTATTTCATATGAAATGTGTGATGTGAATATTAATTTGTTAAATCTTGGTATGAATGTTATGATAAGGTACTGATTTTTGGTGAATAAATCCTATTTTATGTGTTTCCTTAATGTATGCATTGATGTAAGGATCTTGAGGTCGAGATTATCTTGATACTTTAATAACAATTCAAACTCAAAATAAAATAGAATGAGTTTTGTGGTGAGAGTAGTAGAAGGTCCTAGTCTAAAGGCTTTCCTATGGTCTAAGACGAGAAAATGACTAACCTTGTGTGTGGTAAGGTAAAATTCATTGGCAATGGCCACTACTAAAAAAACTCATATTTCCTGCCAATTTGGTTTTGAAATTTCTTTTGTAGAAAATACTTATAAATTTTGTTATGAAAAAAAATTGCAAGAAATTGTTACCAATTTTTTTGCAAAATATTTTGTATAAAACACTTTTTGCAACAAATTTTGTAGGAAATACTTGCGAATTTTATAATTTTATAGGAAATAATTACCCACAAAGGAATTACCTACCAATTAAAATTATTAAAAATAGCAGGAAAAAGTTTTTTCTTGTAAATTTTTTTAACAAATTTGCAAGAAAATTTCCATATGATATGAGAATTTTCTAGTGGGCCTAAGGCGGGGGGAGGACTAACCTTAAAGTGTATTGCATTGTGATGAAATTTGTTTACTTATTATAAGATTTTTTTTTTTTGTAAACTAACTTACCTTTCTTGTGCTTGTGTTTGTTTTCTTCTTTTGCAATGATCATCTTTACTAGTATGAACAGATGAGAAAATAAATGGGAATGTAGCTTAGGAGTGAGATGTCTATGCATTTGTCTACTTTATAGATTTTATGTTCATGTTATAGGACCTTTTAAATCTCTTTTATCTTGTTGTAGATTTCTTTGAGTTGTACATATTTATAGATATGTCATGTTACTATTGTTATAATTTTGGATAACTGTATATTACAACTTATGGATTATATGTTTCTCATTATTGATTTTGTGATGTTCTATTTCAATAGTATTATTCTATTAAAATGGGATGTTACAATTATACTTTTTTTTCCTAATAGTAAATGTTTGTTTCTACAAAATGATCAATTTATCTCTTACAAACGGGAGAGATTTTAAAATACATAAAAAAATGTTTATCATGGAATTTAAAATTCAAATTTTATTAATTTTTCATTTTTTTTTGCTTCATCAAAACCTTCTTCATAAAGTCATTTTATGAAAAAGACCAACAATAAAAAAAAATACAATAATTTTACAATGTTCATTGTAGTAAAATTTGAGGTGTGTGAAATTTTACCTTCTCAGTACGATTTCTCCAAAAAGACATTCTAATTGGTATGCCAAAATTCTCACATCAACGCTCCAAGAGGATCCCTCCCAACTGGTCAAGAACTTCCTTTATTCCTCATATTTTGCAAACAAGGTCACCTCAATGGAACTTTCTCAATTTCAACTTAGAATTGTATCTTTTTGTTGCTTGTTCCTTAGAGGCATTGAAGTTTTTTTTTATCTTATTTGCAACTTATTGATATAGATCGATTCATAGACTTTGTTTATAACATTAAAAAAATGTATAATGAAATGTTTTTCATGTACAATATTATTTATAAATATTTGTTATCTTAAGATAATGAAATATTTGTTATTTTATATATATAATGAGTTAATTTTTTATTTAATTATCTTACTTTTTATGTTTCGGTACTTCAGAAAGTTAGAACAAATTGTGAAAGTTGTGTAAGACTTTGAGTCAATGATAATATTTGATGTATATCATAAGCTTGATATACTTCAAAAAAATAATTAGTATAGTTGAATTTGATAATAGAATTCATGTGAATTGCATGGATTAGACACGTCTCTATTGAAGGTCATTTGGTATAAATTTCAAAGTATTCTTTTCATAATATCCTTCCACTACAAAAAAAATTGAAATTACCGACGGAATTTTATCGATGGATATACTTCTGTCGGTAAATTTGAATTACCAACGGATTTTACCGACGGATTCTCAAATTTTAATTACCGACGGAAAAATCCGTCGGTAAAAAAAAATTCATTTATCAACAGAAATTCAAATTTTTTTTACCGACAAATTTACCGACAGATTTTTCCGTCGGTAAAAGAAGCGGAAAATTTCTCGCCCAAATTTGAATTACCGACGGATTTACAGACGAAAAAATCCGTCGGTAAAAGAAGCGGAAAATTTTTTGTCCTAATTTGAATTACCGACGGATTTATCCGTCGATAAAAGAAGCGGGAATTTTCCCGCCCAAATCTCACCTTATAAGAAGACGAGGAGAAGAAGAAAAGAAGAAAAAGAAGGAGAAGAAGAAGAAGAAGAGAAGAAGAAGAAGAGAAGAAGGAGAAGAAGAAGAAA
>Ga0214544_1002152_pt1:0-15000 | contig 41558 bp, 13 predicted proteins | sample CNSS3metaG_FD_160074 | JGI IMG/M metagenome (GOLD analysis project Ga0214544, IMG submission 160074) | Root nodule microbial communities from cowpea collected in UCLA plant growth center, Los Angeles, California, USA - CNSS3 | ecosystem: Host-associated > Plants > Roots > Nodule | place...
TATATATATATATATATATATATATATATATATATATATATATATATATATATATATATATATATATACCAGTTTTTATTGACATTAAATAAAATTTACTAAATGGGAAATGAAACTGATTACATTATTTCTTTAAAACATTTTATTTATTAATTTAATAAATATTATTTTGTATGAGGTGATATTTCATCTAAATGACAAAATGAAGTTGCGAACCATATTGGACTGAACCGTAGTAAGTGGGCCCGTATAAGTAACTAGTCCAATTTCACGAGAAGAAAAAAAAAAAGCGTGCGAGTCCCTACCCTTCCCTCGTGCGCATGCTCTCCTTCAACCCCAAACCTTTCGTCTTCTCCGCCGTAGCCATGTCAGGGCCCCCGGAACGGAAAATCCCCACAGCCGCAGAGAATTACCCAGTGCCACTGTCCCCTCCGCTTCCCACAATCTCCAAGCAAATCGAGCTCAGCAGAGCCATGACCGCTTCTTCAAACTCAAGCATCTTTTCTCTCTCACCCTCCGACATTCTCTACCACGACGACCACCTCATCGCAGTCAACAAGCACCAAGGAATTTACTGCGAGACCCTTCTCTCCTCCCTCGCTTCCCAATCGCACGAGCTTCACCTCGCTAATCGACTCGACCGTGACACCAGTGGCATATTGCTCTTAACCAAGTCGCACAAGGTGGCCGCGAAACTCGTCAAGGCCTTCACCGAACACAAAGTGAAGAAAACATACATTGCCCTGTGCACCGGTCCTCCTCCCGATTGGGAACAGGTCACCGTCAGATCCGGTCACGGGAGGTCCAAGTTCGGCGCCTGGCGAGTCTACGCTGCTTCCGATGTGGGACGCATACTACCGGGTGGCTCGTTCGTTCGGTCCATGGAAACTTCCTTTGAGGTGTTGTCGGTAAACGGAAATGGAAGCTTTAGGGAGGTCTCTGATTCGGGCGACGAGGGAAATGTTTTGGTGGTTGAAGATAAAGCGGTGAAAGAGGATGGTAATGCGAGTGAGATAGTAGTGAGAGCGTATCCTCGGAGTGGAAGAACGCATCAGATTCGCTTGCACTGTCAGTACCTAGGGATTTCCATCGTAGGTGATGTGAAATATGAAGGTGAGTACGAGTGGAAAGGTACAACTCATGATGCACATCACCTTCATGCAGAAACCTTGTCCTTTGCACATCCTGTTACTGGTCTTGACGTTATGCTACGTGCACCTCTCCCTCTATGGGCTACCGAGGCGTTTCAGCATTAATACCTGGTGGTGTTTCTATTTTTCCATCGTATATTGTTTCATGAAGATCAGGGTTGTCGAAGCCTTATTCAATCATTCATGTCAAATACTAATGTAACCAATTATATTTACAATTTTGTTGCAGCTTGCGGTTCAGAAATTTCGAGCTTCTTGCCGAGTGATTTTATGTAACAGTTGTTGTATTTTGTTTTGGTTTTGACTGTATATTAACAACCCTGCCCCTGTTTCTCCATGGAATGACATTTATGTTTGATGGTATTCTGCAGAGTACTGGGTTTATTGGCCATTACTTTTGTAATATTCATATGAAATCATTTGAGATGAAGATGTTTGCAAATGGGGATTTCTAGTTTTTTCAGAAATAGGCTATGTTTCATGGTGGAACTGAGTTAATGAATGGAATGATATTCATTTTATTATTTGAAATATAGAAGTGTAAGCATGTAAAAATTCAAAATTTTGTCTGTAGAAGGTAATATCGTTATTCTCCCTTTTTTTTTTCTTACCTAAATATGCCTTTAGAGTTGCAATTTAACAGAACATAGAGAAGTGAATGTTTGGCTGATATAAAGACCCCTTTGGCAACTTGCAGAACGAAGATAAAGACATAACAGACCTCTATGTTGTTAAGCAAAAAGTCTGTTGACATGGCTCACACTGGTTTTACTTCCCTTCTAGAATTAAGATAGTGCAAAGATAATTCAATTTTGATTTGTATCTTGAAATTGAGCCACTGTTTCTTAGCACATAAGGTTCAAGATATGTTTGGGATTGTGTGCTTTTGAATTTGGTGATTTCATCTTTCGTATAAAAGCATTAGATTTATGCTGGTTTAATTCAAGCGACTTTGGTTGAGATCTTTAATCATTGAACAGATGATGCTTCTTTGTCTAAACTTCTGTACAACTTTTAAGTATCCAATAACTGGAAGTAATATAAAATGTTTACTACGGATTAACAGCACTGTAAAGTAAAGGTGATGCTTTTATTATAAAACATGCTGTATCACTTGGTCCATGAGTAGGAGTACAATAAAAGTTTTATTATAAAACCAAGCCAAAATTAACCTAATTCCCTTGTGCACTCCACAATGGAATTCTCTAGAATGTTACAAATAATTGTGGCCAACGAATAAGATAGCAGAAACTATTATTTGAAATAGGTTTTTAGGTCTAGAGTAGCTGCAAATCTAAGCATCATAATTTGCCAACCACAATAATAAAATGAACGCCGGCGTCACTAAAATCCATCCATGAATAGGTGAAGCTTCTTCTTATATTAGGCCTCTTTGCGGTTGTCATTATTGTAATTAACTTACTCCAACTGCACTACACGCATGCTCTTTCCCATTCTACTTCTTCCACCCAAAAAAGTCAGAAAGAAAAGAGTGTCAACGCATTATTTATTATTTATGAAATATTGTGACTTTAATTCATTAACGAAAATATGTGATCCCTTAAATTCTATGCTTTTGATAAATTTTAAATAAAAGATATATATTATATTGTTAACCTTTCTCATCTATAAAAAAAACTTTATTTCCAATGCCAAACTTTTGTTATGGGTGTAAGGCCATGTTATCTTTTTCATAGTTTCTTCTCCACTCCTTTTAACGCTTCAAAACTAAATAGACTCCCACACTGTCAAAACACGAAAGATCCAATAAAATGGGTGAGTGTTGTTTTTGAAAGATAACTTTTGCACAGAGAAATGGGAAACATGTCAGATGTATAATATAAAATTATGAAATGTCGAAATCAAAATTAATAAAAATAAATTACGTGAATGGAGTTTTAATTCCGTAATAGAATATAACATAATAAACTTAATGAATTTATCTTTGATTGAAAATAATAAATATTTTTTACAAAATTTTAGATAATCTATGCATGAATTATTTATTATTTTATTTGTATGCATTATTGCTTTACTCCAGGTTTTAAGTATACAAAAATATTTTAAGTGTGTCAATATATGATGTACAGATACGATATGTGTATCAGATATGATACTTATCCAATACGGATACGTCGATACGTTTATTTTTAAAATATTAGAATACGATACGTGATATATGATTAATGAAAAGTGTACAATAATTATTGCAAACATAATAAATATTTCATTGTTACCAAAATTTCTAATTAGAGACCATTATTTTGATAGTCAAAACCTTGTAGCCAATGTTAGTGATCAATTTAAAAATCAATTTGTCATTGAAACTATTTTAATTATCAATTTAGAGACCGATTATAATTTTTTGGAACTATTTTAGTTGTCAATTTGGTCACTATATAGTAACTAATTATTTTTTGTCACTAAAATTGGTTACCATTCAAAAGTTTTATTGTAATGTACTACTACTTTATAAATTAGATACTTCATTGATAAATATTGTTAAATATCCTAAAATATAAGACACGTGTCGAATAGAGATACGTGACCCAAGTTGAAGTATCGGTGCATCTATATCAATGCATATTCTCATATAACTGGTTTAAAAGATGTCAAGTGTGATCAAACTCCTTTGAAAATCATTTTTTTTTTCTTTTTACGGCTTCTCAATACGTATAAACGGTAGTTAAACTTCAAATGAACTTTAAGAGCATATATTAAAAATAATTTTAAAAAAAGGCAAAAAAATAATGAATATCTCTGATAAGGAAAAATAATATATGAAGGAAATTAAAAAAAAGAAGAAAATTAAATTAAATGTAATATAATTGACCTATATTAAGTAATGGCAAAATCTAAAAATAAGTGAATTAGTTAGAGATTGACTTACAACGAGGATGGATGGCGGATATGGCGGTCGGATTAGGAAAAGAAATTAGATTTTTTTTACATATTAATTACAATAAATATATAATAACGGAAAATAAATGTAACAATTCAAATAAATATATGTTAAAACCATTAATTTTTATTAATGATTTGTTAAATGTGTGTTGAAAACTTATTATCTGTTAAGTGTCACAATGGTAGGAAAAGAAAAGGTAGCACTAATTAATACAATTTATAAAGAAAAAGATAACTAAATAACTAGAAAGAAAATATCTGAAGTGCCCTTAGTTTGAAGAGATTTTTTTTTCGGTTTACATTTAATGTTCACAAAGTAATTTCCTTTATGTTTTATTATTTTCACAATTTAAAAATAAAATAATTTTTTTAATATAATGTTTTAAAAAATTAAAACACAAGGACTATACAAATTCAAATACCTACAAATATAAAAATACCATTAAAATTTAATTTTAATTGATTTAAAAATAAAATTTGAAATTTAAAATTAAAACCCAACATTATTTATATACTTTTGGAATTTGATAATTTATTTCAAAAAATTGTTAATTCATACATAAATATAATAAAGAAAGTCACAAATGTACAAGTTTAAATAGTTAATAATCATTGATTAAAACTCAGTCTTTTCTCCTATTTGTAGTAATTTAAGGAAATTAAATATATTTTTTTTAAATACAAGTTAAGTTTCAGGATACGTTAAAAAAGCTTAAGTTACCATTAGTGTGTCCAAACAATCAGTGTAATTTATTAAGAAGATACTATGGAAAAAATGTCTTTTATTTGAATAGAAAAAATACATCAATTTTGTTTATATAATAAAAGATAATGGGTGGTTTGATTATTTTAATCTTAGTACTGAACTATTAGACCCTATAATTTATGTATAAATACGATAAATTTTAAATTATTAATACACCGATAGTTATTTAACAATAATTCACAATATTTCATAATTTATCAAAATATTTACTAATTTTACGATGACAAAAGTCAATCAAAACCAAACCACATAAATTTAACATGGTTTTGATTTGTTCCAAACCACATATATTAAAATTTAAATCAAACTATGTTTAACTCTCATGTTATTAAGACAAATATTTAATAAAAAAACAAATGAAATGAAAACACCACCCCACAATATATGTAAAATAGTTCAAAGAGAATATTTCTTGAACTTTTTTAATCAATAATAATTAGTTGTGTCTGAAAAATACAAAATATAAAAGAAAATGAAATGGTATCACACGTGTGGTTGATTGTTTGGCTTCAGGTGCCAAATCCACATTAACACAAAACCTGATGGTAGTAACGTAAACTGCATACACGGATCACTTAACGACTCGGTAGAGTCTGCATTTACCAATGGTAGCGTGCCACACTTCATCTATGACAATAATAGCTGACGTGCCATGACCCAATTGGATGCAGTCTGCCAACTGTCATCCACGTAGGATTTAGCCACGTCAATTTCCAAATTTGCCCACTGCACTGAAAACCCGAAGCATAGTGTCCGCTATATAGAACAGGTAGCTCACTCACTCTCTCACTATTCGAAGAAGCTTTCACATTCTTTCTACATCCCTAGCTCTGTTCCGTCGATGACGATGGCGTTTAGGGTGCGAAACCCTGACCTCCGCTCTCTCATTCTTCTATCTCTCTTGACCTTCACCTCCGCCAAGGTATTCTTCGAGGAGCGCTTCGAAGGTATACAATTTAATTCCATCTATTCCTTTTCTCTCTCTATAGATCGCGTCTCCTGAATTTTCGTGTTTTCATTCTGCATTGTTGTTTGTTGAATTTAGAGTTTCTTGTTTGGGATCATGGTTTTCTTTCGCGTTTGAGCCTCGATCTGAAAGGCTTTTACGGTTCGATTTGTGTTACGAGTTGTACACGTTTTCTGCCTTTGAATGTCATAGTTTGGAGTAGATCTGTCAGCGTGTATGCCGTTTTGCAAATTGCTCTAAATAACCGTATTATGGTGATGTCGGTTTGAAAAGAGGATTATGCATTAGCCTCGACGCCGGTTCTCAAAGTAGAATCGATAGACGAAGAGAGAATGTGATCTAACATTTTAGGTTAATTTGAGATTTGATCCTGGATTGTTGTGCAGACAACAGTTACAGACTCCCAGCATGTTTGAATAAGTGATGTTAGTTATGTCCTTTGTAGATGTGTTAATTGATATTAGTTATGTCCTTTATAAATTGCTAGCATTTGCGTCATCTATCTGATGCCACATTGTCTGTAAGATTACTGTAAGAGTCTCTTTTTCTTTATTTTTAAAATGTTGTCAGTTCACCTCTAGGGGTAGTACTTTTCCACTGTTCATTTGTATCATTTTATAATCTTAAATCGGTATTATCTGGTTTTCTAATGTGCATGTGTTTTGTGTGATGCCAGCCGGATGGGAAAATCGGTGGGTTAAATCAGATTGGAAAAGAGATGAGAACCTGGCTGGGGAGTGGAACCACACCTCTGGTCAATGGAATGGAGACGCCAATGACAAAGGTGAACTAAATTACTATGTTGAACAGTCATGTATTATTGCTGCTCATGTTTACTTTTGGCCAAAATTGATAATGAGGTTGTTTCGTTGAATGGTGATATGTATTCAGGTATTCAAACAAGTGAAGATTACAGATTCTACGCCATTTCTGCTGAGTACCCTGAATTCAGCAATAAGGATAAGACACTAGTTTTCCAATTCTCTGTCAAGCATGAACAGAAGCTTGACTGTGGTGGTGGCTACATGAAGTTGCTTAGTGGGAATGTTGATCAGAAGAAATTTGGTGGCGATACTCCTTACAGGTGATTCATATATCCCCGTTTGTTATTGCTACTCGTTCTTGATTGATGCTTTTGATATGGTAGCTGACCTTTTGACGTTTATATTTTGTTGCAGTATTATGTTTGGACCAGATATCTGTGGTTACAGTACCAAGAAAGTACATGCTATTTTGACCTACAATAACACAAATCACTTGATCAAGAAGGATGTCCCTTGTGAGACTGACCAACTAACTCACGTTTATACATTTATCCTCCGTCCAGATGCAACCTATAGCATCCTGATTGATAATGTGGAGAAGCAATCTGGTAGTCTCTACTCTGATTGGGATCTTCTCCCTCCAAAGAAAATCAAGGATCCTGAAGCTAAAAAGGTACTTTTCTTACCGGTGTTAATTTAATTTGTGAGACTTATTTTTGTTGAACTATTGATAAATTCTAATCATGATATGCTCACAGCCAGAAGATTGGGATGACAAAGAATATATTACCGATCCCGAGGATAAGAAACCAGAGGTAATGCCTCTTCCAAAAGGCCTCTCATCTCACCTCGTATGAACTTTGTGTGGTATATACTGACTTCTATATCTTGCATTTATAGGGATATGATGACATCCCTAAAGAGATCCCAGATACCGAAGCCAAGAAGGTACTTTTTACTTTGTAGTTTCCTTTTGCTCTATATATCTCATTGTGTGCTTTAATTACTGATTATAATATTTGATGTTATAGCCCGAAGATTGGGACGATGAGGAAGATGGTGAGTGGACAGCCCCAACCGTTCCCAACCCCGAGTACAAGGGCCCATGGAAGCCAAAGGTTTGTGGAAGCATTCTTGTAATACATGAAATATGACGTATTGCATCATGTTTGATAATCGATTTGCTTCCTAACTTCACATCCTTACCTTTCTGCAGAAAATGAAGAACCCCAACTACAAAGGAAAGTGGAAGGCACCAATTATTGACAACCCAGGTTAGAAAACAATGGTTCATCATCGGACACAGTAGTAGTATTTTTATATTAATTTGCAATATAGGATCAATATATTCACCACTTGAAAAACATGTACCAGATTTCAAGGACGACCCCGACCTCTATGTTTTCCCCAACTTGAAGTACGTGGGCATTGAATTGTGGCAGGTACATCTTCATTTTAATTTAATGTCACCCTTTTAGTCGATTATTTTCCATTTGAACTCTTACTAGCAGGTAATTTTATCTTGCAGGTGAAATCTGGCACTTTGTTTGACAACGTCTTGATTACCGATGATGTTGAATATGCTAAGCAACTGGCTGAAGAAACATGGGGCAAGCACAAGGATGTAAGCTCTTTCTATTGTCTAATCTTTGGCCTAAATTACACTGTTAGATGATATGATCTCCTTAATGGAATTGTTTTCTTGCAGGCTGAGAAGGCAGCATTTGAAGAGGCCGAGAAGAAGAAGGAAGAGGAGGTAAAAATTGATACTGAAAAGCAAATTTGGTATTTATGAAATTATCTGGAAGAAAGAAACTTTTCTTACTCCTATATTTTGATCTGTTCTACAGGAAGCAAAGGAGGATCCAGTTGACTCTGATGTAAGTAGAACTATTGTCTTTTAAAAATTTTGTCCATGAGTTGCAGTGATTCTGACGAAGTTAATGTTTTCTGTGTAGGCTGAGGATGACGATGAAGAAACTGATGAAGCTGGCAATGACTCCGATAGTGAATCAAAGACGGAAGCTGGGGAAGACAAGGAAGATGGTCATGTAGGTTTTTCATCTACTCAATATTTCTGACTTTAATCAAGCTTGGGAGCATTGTGTTCAACATTTTGTGTTTGATGTGCAGGATGAGCTCTAGGCAGTTTGCAAAACGGATGGGGATTTTAGCGGAAAGTCATATCGTTTTTCAGACGTAGTGTTTTTTTTTTTTTTTTTTTTCTAGATAAGCAAACTGTGGAAAACTGCTAGTAAGAGCTGGAAGCTTTTGTTTCAATCACATTTGACTATTTTACTGATTAGAACAGACAAAAAGTCTCTTTTGTTTCGATTTTCCAATTACGTTTGAAGTCTAATAGCATTTTTCTTTTTGTAAATCGATTTCATAGAGTATTATATAATGCATCGCACGCTGTTTCTAAAATCTTATAATTTTTATAAAACGGATTAACTAATCCACTAATTGCCGCTGTCTTCTACTTGGTAAGATTTGCTTTAATCTATACCTCTTTGAGAGTAGGTTAAAAAATGTTAACGGGATTTGTGGAATGAGAAGCTAAATGGTAAAAATTGCAATTAAGAGGAGAAAAACCGCCCCGGCCCGCCCAATTAATCTATACGTTAGTGCTTCAACCATTGGCTTCCATCGGAGATATTGTAAATTTGAAACCACTCCGTGTATGATCACAGTAACATATTCTTTTATGCTCCAACATCATTGAGTTTCGATTGGTCTTCTGTAGCCTGCCTCTTGGATTGCTCCTCCTGGAAGGAATAGTCTTCGTTCTTATTGCATTCAATTGAAAAATGGACATGCTAACAGGTTGCGTGTTATATATCAATGAATGAGGCACTATTTTTCGAATGATTCTGTGTTAATTATATGTTCAGATTCTAAAAATAATTAATTTAGGGTTATTAAGATTTGCTTTAATTACATGAATGTTTTATATAGACACAAATCACTTACTCAAACCCTGTTAATACACAACTTGAACAACCACACATTCTTTCTAACAACTTCACCTCTTATCACTTTCCAATTTTCTATTAGCACCACAGTAACATTGAAGAACTCTGCAATTTTTAGTGTGCACTGCATATGGTTGTACATAGTTTATGAAACCGGACTATACATAATCCATATTATTATATACTAAACAAAACTAAAATCTTTTAACAAAAAGTGAATTGGATTATTTTTTAGTTTAGTTAAGAAAAACTGAAATTATGTAATTACAAATATTGCAATCAATCATATTTTTCAGTGGTTTTTTTCTTTTTATCAAAATCATAGAGAATCTTTACTTATATGATAAACTTAAAAGTTCCCATTACATTAAAATAACTTAAAAGTTTAACAAAATGTCATTTATTTATAATATATACAACATAGTTCTATCTTAACCATTATTTTAGTAATTATAATCCAATTTTAAAGAATAATCAAAATTTAGTGCATCCAAAAATTACAAGATAAAAAATGGAACATATCCTATAATAAAAATCTAGAATACATCACACAGTTAAATTTTATGACATTAAATTTTGAATTAAATCTAATCATAATTAATTTTAACCACAATGATATATTAAGACAGAGCAAGAATTCAAATTGAAAGCAGAGTGATATAAAAATAAAATCATCATAAAAAATAAATAATAAACAAGACATTGTTTAACAAAATCCAATAACACGGACATAAAAGATAAAAAGTTGAAAAGTCCAAGATAAGATAATATAAGTGAAAACAGTGCAGTTTTAAAGTAAGAATATGATTGCAGCGTTTTACAAATCGAGAATTAACTGTTAACTCAACTATGCCCAGCCCTAGCCGTGCATGTCGCTTCTGATATTTGCCTTGATCACAAAAATGAGGAACAAGAAATATTTTTAAATTAGGGAAATGACGTTAATTGTTTAAATCAGATAAAACAAGTTGGGATGAAGCAGCAATATATGTTTTAAATGTCTTAATGACTTGAAGAACAGCTTTGGCCTAATCAAGTAGTGGATGAGATAATTTCATGACTCACGCTAATGAAGGAGAACATCTGTTTTTAATTACTGATTTTGCCCAACTAAAGGTCGTAATCATTCAAGAATTTTCTGGTGTACGCTTCAAGAATCTTTTGGCCCATATCTCACACCCAGTTGACACCCATAAAACCCACACCTGCATCCCCGTCAAATATCACCTCTCATTCCATCAAAAGATTCTCAAAAATGTTTTCCAGGAGAGAAGGGAGTGATTGAGTTCGGAAAAAAATTTTCAAAATTATTTATTGTGTTTGGGAAAATCAATTTTGGAAATAATAAGTTAAGTGATAGGAAATAGAAAGAAAATAATAGGGTGCAAGAAGTAATTGTTCTCCTCCTGTTGTCGTTTTCAGTTTAAACTTCAAAAACTTAAACCAAATTTAAATTTTATAATTTATAGGCTCATTCATCTTTTCCAAACTTCAAATTTGTAAATTCAGGTCATATTATCACTTTTCCTTTTATTAATTCAACTTAAGTGCGGATAAGAGGGGAAATATTATTGACCATGATCATAAGTACCATAAGTACGACGGAAGTAACATTTTACTAACAAGCATAACGATAATCATTCATGACAACAGTTACTTTCCTCCATTTCATCTTATGAGTAATTTAAGTTTTTCTAAAAAAAAAATTAAAGTTAATTATCATTTTAAAGTTAATTTAAATTATCTACTAGGTGAGGAGAATATTGTTTAAGAGTAATAAGTGTCGTAAGCTGCACAAACACAAACTAATTAAAGTTATAGGGATAAAAACCATAAGATAAAGGAAAATATAAAGTAGTGTCACAAGACAGACTTTTGGTAGAACAAAAGCCAAAAAAGTTTAATATATATTTGGCAATATATCCCTCTGGAGGAACAAACAAAAACACACACAACTCAAAGTAACTTATTTACAGAAGAAAAGAAGGTGGCAAAGATTAAACTATGATTTATTGGTTTCCGTTAGCTGGTTTTGGCTTCTTCACAATCAAAACCGGGCACTTCGCGTTCTGTGCACAGTGATTACTAACACTTCCAAGGAAAGCCCTGCAACCATTCAACATCCAAAGATTTATCAACTAAATCTACAAGAACTAATCAAACACTTCATCTTCTTAAAAGCGTAGTTTGTGAACTCACCTCTTGATGAGACCATAGCCATGGCTTCCCATCACCAACACATCAGCACCCAACTTTTGAACCATTTCACAAATCACGTCCCTCGGATCGCCATTCTCTACCCTCGTCTCCACCTTAATTAACAACCACATCATCGTTCATAACAATCACAAAATTCAACAACCAAAATATAATCATAGTAAACAGTTTATTAAAACATGTTAATTACTTTTTCAATATTGTTGCACAATTTCTTGGCTTTCTCCAAGACGACATCCGCCACTTCCTGGCCGTACCTCTCCATGGCTGCCGTTATGTCGGAGGAAAACAGATATCCTAGGAATTAACAAACACCACACATGATTAATCAATCAATGTAAACACAAACCGAAGCTTGGTCTTTTTGTTAGTCCTATGTTTGATTGATCATACCCGTGCCATCGAAGGTAGAGTAAACGACGCGAGGGGGTTTCACGTAGAGAAGAATAAGGGTGTCCTTGGAATTTTGAAGAACAAGGTTTTCGAGGCACCATGAGAGGGCGTGCAAGCTCTCCTCGCCTTCATCGACGGCCACCAGGATCCGGCGTTCTTCTTGTGCCATGTCAGCCGTTGATTCTCAAAGCTTTGAGATCACAGCAAGGTTAAGGAAAGGATAAGTACAAAGTAGTAATATGAAAAGAGTGAGTCGTATCGTATGTATGTGTGTGACATATGTGTCTATTTATATCATTTTGCCACGTGTTCTTATCCAAAGATGAGTTCATCATAAAAAAGATGTAACGGACTTTTACTGAATCTGTTGGCGGTTCTAGGTTTGGGTTTCTGGTATTCTAACACAGTGGGCCTTAAATCCATTCTTCAGTCTTTCTAAACAAGCCCACTGAATTCTAAACCTCAGTGTAATAGTAATTACTATGTTTTATCGGATTCAAAACTTCCATAATAGAATGGATATATCGGTAATTCAGTGAAGTAAGATTTCACTTATCATGGATTTATCACTTAGTGACTTAGTGACAGGTTAATCCCTTAGTGAGTTGATCCATTACAGATTGACTACTTAATGAGTCAATTTAACCCGATTCACTTAATAACAAATTAAAAAAATTCGAATTTGAACCAGTTTACTACGAATTGGTGGATTAAACGGGTTGATTCACTCACTGACTCACTTAATTAAAAAAACTAATTTTTTTTTTAGTATCAAAAAAATTAAATTATAATTATGAGTAAAATCTAAATAAACTTCAATAGAATTTAAATACAATCCAAGACGATGTTAAATTCCAAATACAAACTAAAATCATAAAAATACAAATTATTAATGTGTTGGCTAAAATAACCTAACCCGACACAAATACAAAATCCGATATAATAAAAAACACTTTTGTGATCATTTATTTGCGGGTTGGTAAGTCAACCTGACTTACTCACCACGGATTCAACTTGAATGAATTGGACTTTAGGTGGATTGGGTAAAAAATTAATCTGTACTGAAATTTGTAAAAAAAATTTCAAGCTAACTCAGTCTAAATCCATGATGGCTTAAATTGATTCTTGTGTTCCAACCCATTTTGAGAACAATACAAGTCATTCGCTATTCTAGAATTCATTTTAAATGTGTTTCATATATTTTTTTTTGGTAACTCATAATTTTAACTTTTAAGTTTCTTTACTTCTATTAGGGGGATGTAGCTCAGATGGTAGAGCGCTCGCTTAGCATGCGAGAGGTACGGGGATCGATACCCCGCATCTCCATTTCTTCAATTTTTTGGTTTCACTTTTCGGTCTCTGGAGTCTTTCTAGGGGAACTTCCAACGTTATGACAAATGTGTTCAAAAGTTTAACTTTTGAAGTTGTAAAAGTTAAGCGTCAAAAGTAGATGGTTTGGAAACTATATAATGTAATAATAGTCAAATGCATTACCTTCTCTGTGTATCAGTCAATTTGTCTCAACCTACTACCATATAAACTGGTGCTATTTGTTAACCAAACCACTGATTCACACTTTCTGCTTTTCCATTATTAGATATCTGTGAGGTGGCCTACTATAAGTTCCCACTTTTGTTGAACTTGCCTTAATCATAAAAGGACAAACGTTTGAGTATTCAGTATTCATATTAATTTTCACACCAGTATAGTCATGGCACTTGCACTCAACCCAAATCAAAATTTCACCATCCTTATCATTCTTGTAATTTCAATGTTTTTCTTACGCTCAGGTTATGATTATACCATCTCTATGGCTTCAACTACTTTCTTTCCTTGCTAACTATTCATTCTATGCACCACAAATCCTGATGTATACAATTTCAATGGCATGTGTTTGTGTGTGAAAAAAATGAACAGAGGCCGCAGAGGGTGAGCTGCAAGGACAAAGCGTGGTAAAGGCCTTGTCATGTTTCAACAATAAGCATGTGAGTAACAAATATTCAATGGCATCTGTTGGAACTTGAATGAAACATTGTTTATTATTTTGCACTTTCAATCTTGCATGCTCTCTAACATGTTCTGAATCTTTCCCAGATTTATGTTGGGTGTGATGAAGCATTCAGATTGAACCCATCTGGGAATATTAATATACCAGTGGAGGCCACTGATTTTTTCTGCAGTGGACCATGCTTAACAGAAGCACAGCTAGTGCTTAATTGCATAGATGATATACTGTCTAATTTCTTATTCTACAACAAAGCCACTGTGCAACAAATGAGATATGCACTGAATGCTGGCTGCAGCTTCTCAAGACAAAGAGGTTTTCCAGTTTCCACTTTCTTTATACTATTTTCATTTTTCTCAACAACATTGTTACCTTAACAAAATGTAAGCTTGGTGCAGGTAACTTCAATTTGGCAGAGTACATAGGAGGAGAGACAAGTAATGCTCCAAAATCAACAATCCTTAGTAAATACTATGTTTTCATTCTAGCAGCAGTAACAGCATCAGCAGCAGCAGGAGCAGTTTATTTAATTTGAAAATAGGTAGAAGCAGCAAGAAGCAGATACTGAAAGCTTCTTCCTACTTTCTTGTAACAACATCAATGGCTGTTGCCTTATTCTATACCGTATTATAGTTTACAATCTGAAGTAAGGTTTCATTTTAAATGAAATATATACAGATAGTACAGTTCTTTATGGCTAATCAAAGTGAGTATTTTGGATGAGCATCTGCAGAAGTAATTTGAATAACTTTGATTTAATAAATTTGATTTTGGTTAAAATTAATTTTACATGATTAAGTTTATACCCGAATGTTTTATTGTAAATGCTAGTTAAGTAAATATTCAAAAGAAAATAAA
>Ga0214544_1002152_pt1:20000-41558 | contig 41558 bp, 13 predicted proteins | sample CNSS3metaG_FD_160074 | JGI IMG/M metagenome (GOLD analysis project Ga0214544, IMG submission 160074) | Root nodule microbial communities from cowpea collected in UCLA plant growth center, Los Angeles, California, USA - CNSS3 | ecosystem: Host-associated > Plants > Roots > Nodule...
TGGTGTTAAATTAGGCCATGTATGAGCAATTAAATATCCCATATTGTTGTTGTATTCACCTAAAAGGAGGAGGGTGGGTAGTGACATGTTTAACGGTCCAAGTAAAATAATTGAAATGATTTTACTATAAATTTTGGACATCAGAAACAAGCTCTTACTATTTGACATTAGTATGGAGGACTGTTCTGAACATGTTTGAATTTTGCGTCTGTAGATGCAGTCAATCAGTCTTGTAGAAGAGTCAGATGAATTGACCCTCAGTTCAGCTCCATATTTTCCCTTCCTTGCCTTCATCCAAATCATCATGGAAGATTCTTCGTTGCATTAAAAAGTTCTGCTCCGGGAGATATGGGGTTCTAATTCCTCAGTTCCAAGGTCTTACTACTCTCATACTCGTCTTTTTCACCAAACATTATTCTCATCTGATAAAAAATATTATCTTATTTTAAACCTACACGAACTTGTACAGAAATTGAATTCGTCCTATTTGAAAATTATTGTGGCGTAGTTACATAAACATTTCATTGACCGACCAAGTCGTGAGATGCTATATCTTGTGTGGTAATCATGTTGTCGCAGTTATGAAAGAACTGAACCACAGTGCAAGTGTGATCCACAAATCCAAATTCATATAAACTATATTGAAAACAGTTCCTTCAGCACCATGTAATATTTTTAGGAGTAGTATCTTCTACAGTGGGATCGTGATCCACTAAAGGTGAGGGACAAATATTATGGCAAAAAGTTGGAGAAAAATATTCCGGGGCCAAATATGGCAAGTACAAGTTAGCTGCTTAGTCTAGCAGAATCCCCGCACAGGTAGCTAGCATGTGATTGAAGGGAAGAGTGGACAGTATGAACAGTTTCTTGAGGAACCACCAACCAAATATAATTATAATCTTACTTTACCACTATTGATTACTAGATTCATGTTAAAAGGGGATTTTGGAAGGCCATGGCAAAGTTTGGAGGGTGAGGCATGATTAATTCATTATGGCACACACATCTTCTGAGTAGGCTAAACAAATTTAAATGCCGCTGAGCATATTGAAGGACCCGGGCCCCCAGGTGGATTCATGTCTCGTGGATTATTTATTGGCTCCTTTTTGAAAGTTTTCTACCTAATCCATTAGCAACGTATAAAAGCTATTGAGATCTCAATGGTGAGAGTGGGGCATTGAGTAAGAAAACTCGGGTGCACCGAACAAGCGGATGGTAGAAAGGACTAATCGAAAAAGAGACTTATATAGAAGCAACCAAAAAGAAAATGGAACATCTCTTGGAGGGGTTTCCATGGGTTACATTCCTACTTTTTAATATTTTACTAACTTATAAACAGGTCAATGTCAAATAATCTCGATCTACTTTATGTCCACATCTTGTCGCATATAGATATCCAAACATCTCTTTCCACAACTCAAAGCTCAAATAATCTCACCACACCATAATAATTATAAGGGTACATCTAAAAAGACCATTTAGACCCCAAAGGAAACCGCAACACTCACTCCCGTCACATGCAATTTGCACACCAAACCAAAAACTGAAGACGCAGAAGATGCAAACAAAAACACGGGCATCTTTCAATTGTGGTGTGGTGTGGCGTGGTGTGGAAGGCGCCGAGGTGTGTTCGCACAGTTACTATGGGGCCTGAACCAACTAACAGGCTCCCACACCACGTGGTTTCTGTAACCGATGCAAATCCATAGTGTACGAGAGATGAATAACCAGCACTAAGGATCGCCACAATAATGTCATAATTTTAATGACAGTTAAGTAAAAAGATTAAGAAAAGGTCAGTGTTGAAAAATATATTAATAAACTCCAGTCACTGCACAGCAACTGTGTAAATAGTGAAATGCTGCGAGTACCAGTACATGGCTTCTTCTTAGTATATTGTACATGATAGATTTCTCAGAGCATGTCGTCACAAGAACCCTCTTAGTATTTTACTTCACTTCTCACCATCCTCATTCACACTAAGATGGGATGAGGCTATCTTAATTCTTCCAAGCTAAGACTAAGCTAAACCATTCCAAAATGAAGAAACAAATAATAATGATGATAGTGGTGATAGTAATTAATAGTGAGCTGTACAATTTCAGGTAAACCAACCTCAATCGAAAGAGGAAATTGAATTTACCTGGAGGAAACAGGGTTTAGGGCTCTGGCGAAGCCATTCATGGCGCCGTAACCCTTAGAACTAAACCCCAAGCACCCAAGCAGACCTTGCCTGTAGGGCAGAAAGGTCTTTTTCCTCAACTCTTCAGCTTGGGCCCTGTTAGCTTTATAGTGCAACTCATGCGGTGAAGGTGGCACGCGCCTCTTCCCAACACCGTTGGTGGGCTTTCCGCTCATTCTCCGGGCCCAAGCCTGAGTGCTACTTCCTTTGGACTTGTGTGTGGCTTCTGAAGAAGAGGACCCGCTCTTGGTGTTTGTTGGGACATTGAGAGTTTGAGCAGTGGAAGTGGTGGGTTTCTTGTCTTTGGTGGTTGGGGAGAAGGAAATGCTGGACCAGAACTTGTTGTTACTCCTTCCTTCACTTTTGCTTCTGAGAAAGTCCTTTAAGAAAACCCACCTCTTTGAGCTTCTCCCGGCCGAGGAAGACCGAGAGGACGAAGCCGAACCTGATACCGAAGGAGTTGTCTCCAAACCTAAACTCAAACCATCCTCTGCGTTCTCCCTACGCTTCTCAGCTTCCGATGAACTAACTTCGATTTGCTTGCCGGAGCTGGCGTTATTGTCGTGATCCCCGCCAACAATATGATCATCCTCGTTCTCTGCCCACTCCAAAGGCGTGTTGCTTCGGAGAGGGGACATGGATCTGGTTCTCCTCCTAACAGACTTGTCCCGCAGCCTCAGATCTCTGCCTCGGACGACGCTAACGCTAACCGCTTCAGCTTCTTCTTCCTCCTCTTCTCCTTCCAGATCCAACAAAGGAGCGAGGACCTGGGGACGTTCAAGGTGGCTTGAGAGCTTCATGGGACGGATCTGACCATTCAAGAACAACTCGTCGGCAGAGCTCATGGAACCTGAACCGGCCGAACCGGTTGAACCGAACCGGGCGGAGAATTCGAACTCGTAACCCATTGGCGCAGAAGAAGGACTCTTGTCGTAGGAGGATGCGGCAGTTATGGCGAAGTGCATTGGACTGGCGGGTGCGCTGTAGAAGAAGCCTGGGTGCGGTCCTCGGCCGGGACTTGAAGGGGCACTGACGTAAGGCGTGGAACAGGTGCTGTCGAAGTCTTCATAGAGCGGTTCGCCATTACCGGAGTTGGAAGGTTGAGGGTTAAGCTTTTGGACATTACAGGTGGTGGCTGATTCCATTATTATTGTTCTTTGAGGAAGAGAAAGAAGAAGAAACAGAAGAGAGTGGGTGTGGATATGTTTGTGTGTGACTCCCTAATACCTCACCTGGCTCAGTGCACACACAAAACCAACAATGAATAAATAAATGTTTTACTTCTTATATATTCTATGCATTCTATTATTGCACCTATTTGCCCTTTCTCTTTCATTTTATATCCTTAACTGCCATTCATTATTATTTTTTTTCCTGTTTTTATTGGAAATTAAAATCTTACTTGTTGCAAAAGAAATAGGGAGGTACATGAATTATATACTAAATTCCTACATTCTACTGTGTTTAATATTTGGTTGATTCAGATATACAAGTTGTTAATTATGTAATTTTAACTGTAAAAGTAAAATTAAAAGTTCTGTATTTAAGTGACAAGTTTGATTAAAATGTACAATTTATGATCAAATTTATTCATCTTTATACTATTCTTTTTAACAAAAATTTATAATGCACAAATATGTACACAAAAGAATATATATGAAAATTTATCTCTTAATAAATAATACAGTATATTCAATTTTCTGCCTCATAAGATGGTTGTCTTTTAATATAATTTAAATGATTTCAAGTATTCTGCGTAAATAACATTAGGCTAGTCGTTTATCACTTAAAAATTAGTTATAGAGTATATATATTTCAAATTGAAAAGTTTCTCCTAATCTGATCAAATATTCTTTTCAGAAACTGAAAAGTTTGTACATAACTATAGTTAAAAATAATTGAAAATATATTTTTTATTTAGTTTATTTATTTGGAAAATTATCTTAATAATAGATATAAAAAAGTTTATAGTTATTATTCTGCTAATAGGAAAAATATATCAAAATAAAATAAAACAATCAATATTTTCAATTTTACAATTTAAATCAATAATTTAAGAAACTAAGAATTTAACTGTTCTTTGTGAACATGAATTAGACTTTGATTAGATTGTATTTCTCACATTCATTAAATAAGATTATAGTTTCTCTTTTGGTTTTGTTTGATGGGTGACCGTGTTGTGGGTTTTTTTTTTTTCTTGTATTTATACTATTCAGAATTTTAAAAGACTTGAAAAACTATCTCATTCAACTGGTAAATAAATATTTAATATTTTTTTTAGTTATATAGGACTCTAATTTATTAAAATATTATATACTCATATCTTCCAACCAAGTAGATTAGAATGTCATTTTAAATTTGAATATATATTTTACAAATGAACTATTAGAAGGTATTTTGTTACATAATTTATCACAATTTGATAAAAAAAATTAAAAAATGCTTTCTCAAAATTTATATTTTAACTTTTTTTATTAAAAATAAAAATTAGTTAATGTACTTTTAATTTTTAACTTGTTATATAGTATATGAAAGCTGATGCACAAATTACAAAATTTTCAGGCAAACTTGTTCTCTCTCTCTCTCAATCATATTTTTTTTAATATTTTCAATTCAAAAACATTCTTGTTATATACTTTTTAAGAAGTAAATTATATTATTTAGCATTTAAAATTAAATAATTTAATATTTCAAAAATATATACTTTAATAATAGAACAATAGAGAAAATTAAATAATATTAATATCACCTAACAATTTTGGTAAAACTGAGTTCAATTTCAAAACTTATCACACAATCAAGTGAAATTGAATTAGGTCAAATTTGAGCCAATAAAAACAATAAACATTATGAAATTATTTAACTAAATAAACACCACTCAATAATACACACTTAAAAACCAAAACAAAAGGATATTACTTCAATCATATTATTAGCTAAAGGAAGTTTATGTCATTCAATGAGTATTTTCATTCACAACACATTAAGAGTGATTTATTATCTATTTAAAACATATTTATGAGACTTTTGGTGGTTAGGATGTAATAAAATATGATGAAGATGAATTTTAGTCATATCAAACGTTTGATATGCACCAAACAACATTGTGTTATCTTGTCTTACATTTAATATGATTAATATATATTAAAATTATAATATTTTTTTAACTCTCTCTATAAACAAATTAAACTTATTTTAAATAATCATATTCAATAACTATATCAACTAATTCATAAGTTCAACATGTAACAAATAAAAAACTCCTACTATCTGCCCTCCCAGACCCAAACACTCAAACAGATAAAAAAAATTATTCTATTCATTCATAACGTTTATTAAATTATCAAACATATTCTTCTAAACTCCAAGATGGTTTGCAACTTCAATTAGTCTAATTGAGCTAATATCAAACCACATACCAAAATTTGATCATAGTTCATATATAATAAAATGTGTACCTCTATATTTATTTATTTTTAACTAAAATTCTATGTAGTCATCTTTTTTTGTTATATATATATATATGCTCATTGAGTCAAATTGATTTCAATAGCATTGTCCTTTTTGTTTTTTTACTCTTTGTCTAACTTTTCAACACCAAAGGAGTTGACAACACATCAACCAATAACATGCCATTTTCCAAAAACAAGAATAAACTTCTAAAAAAGTGATACTAGTGTATACCTATAATCCTTTATACTGGAGTGACTTTGCATAGCAATAAAAAAATGAAAAACATATTTGATTAATCACAAATAAAAGTGAATATATAATTCGTCTAAGACAACAAATAGTATCATTATCCATTTTATATTTTTTCTTATGGTTCTAATAAAAATCATTTTGATTTAGTACATCTTAAAATGTTAAATGAATTATCTTTACTCTCTTCCTTTTAAATTCAATGTGTGGTTTAACCTATTAACACATCGATAAATTTTGTTCTCCAATATTCCATTTAAAACATTCATGATTCATTGATTTTTGCCTAGCATTATAATTTTCTTAATACCATAATGCAACATAACTTACTGTCATGAGAATAGAAAACACAAAGTTTAACCATCTTTATAAATATTTTTCTAATATTAAATATATCATTATTTGACATATATGCCAGAAATAAACATTTATCTCAGTATCCGTGCGTACATACATTTTCATATATAAATAATAAGGTTAAAAATAACTTATAAATAATATAAATAAAAAAGTTAAATAAAATATATTTATAATTCACTTTAAATACTTAATATTAATGTACACATTTATGACATTCATTATAAAAAAACTCTTAAATAATAACTATTTTTAGTAATTTTGAGAATAATTTAGAAATTAATTTTTTAATTAGAAATCAATTCTTTTAGTGATAAATAATTTGATAATTAATGTTAGTGACCAATTCATAATAGAAACTATTTTAGTTATCAATTTAGAGATCAATTATAATTTTTTGAAGCTATTTTAGTTTATAAATTGAAATCTAAATTAATTACTACAATAATTAATTAATTTTTGTCATTAAAATTGATCATTACTTATTATATTATTTTTGTTTATTGGATTTTAAATATTGACAAATTAAATGGAGACGAAATTTTACTATAAACCACTTTTTCAAATAAAAGTTACCTTGATAAATAAGATAAGAAAAATTTATTGAATAAATTTATCATATCTAATTGTTGAACAAATATTAAATTAAACTAAATTATCAGACCTAAAAATAACAAAAAAATGTACACGTGCTCGAAATTTATCTAATTTTGTCTCTAATATAGATATATAGTATTTAAAAAGTTACTTTCAATCCTAGGAAATTTGAATAAAAGTATATACATCCACTCAAATAAAACAAAAATTTGTTAACACCCATTTTTATTTCACACTATTTAAGTCTCATATGTTGTTGCTCAAGATTTTTTCATGATTTGAGTTCCTTTCAAAACCTTTCAGATGGTTTTGCGTGTTTCCCATATTAAAAAAAATGTAGAAACACACGCTTTTGACTTTTGAGCCTACTAATAAATAAACATGATAAAAATGGTGATGTTAAACTTGCATTTAAAACAAGTAAGTAAAGTCCCAGAAAATTATATTTTAAAACTGGTAATGGTTTAAAAATAATGAAATACGATTATTTTGATATTAAAATATTTTAATATAAATAATTTTGTTATAAATAAGTTTCATTATTTTAAAAGATATCATATTTTTAGAAATAATATTTTTATAGTTTTCTGATTTCTTTGTACGAGTTCTCACTCTCTATTTATCTTATTGATGATCTGAAACTGTAAGAGTGATCTTATGACAAATTCTTCAATTTGGACCGATCAGTTTCTCATTTCGCATAAGTTGAGTTTCAGCCATTTTTCTTGGTCTCTTATGTTTTTTGTTGCATGTAAGCTTTTTTACACTTGCATGTGTCTTTTTAAACATCTATACGAGTCTATTGATCAGTGATCATGATGATATGTCATGATCGGTTGTGTGATGTTTCTATGTGTAGATAGAACATTTTATGAAGTTAGAGGCATTTTGGTGTTTTTAGAGTTGTTTGGATTGTCTTTTCAAATAAGGGAAGCTATGTTTTCTATTTAATTTTAGTGTGCATTGATCATCTTGGTAGTGAGTATGATGTTGTATGTTTGATGAAAGTTATGTTGAGTTGTCTATTATTTGATTGTGGTTGGTCTTGATTTTCGGAAAAACTTAAATTTGTGTTTTTGAGCAATTGGGTATCATCTTGAATTCCCTAAACCATTTGTAATCAAAAACACAAAAGAAAAGGTACCCAATTAGTTAATTGCTTAGGTTCAATTTTTTCCCCAAATTGTTGTTCTGATACACTACCAGGCATCGTTGTAGCACCGTTGGGCGCCATTGTGACAATAACCATTGACTCGGTGTCGCCAAGCGCCACTTTTGAACCGTCGAGCGCTAGCAAGTCAATAGGTTCCAAGGCATGAGTGTCGGACATCACTTCTGGATCGCCAAGTGCTAGCAAGTTAGTGGGGTCCACGGGATGATGGTCGAACACCACTTTTCCAGCGTTGAGCGTAACCCTATTTTTCTGATATGTGTTCCTCTTGTTGAAATGAAGATTCTCGCTTTGTTAACTGTCGGATCGAGCTGAAATTTTGACAACTGATCTTAGACATGTGATTCTTCACTTTGATTGGTTGAATCTTTGTTTCAAAGTAAGTGGTTAGAGAAAATATTTTCACTGTTTTTATGTACTTCATGTATGTATATGTTTGAGATTGTAATTGATTGAGATGGAATTATTGATATGTGAAAATGAAATTGTGATTAAGGATGTATATGATGGTGAAAGTAATTAATTGTTGTTAAAGTATTGTTGTGAAACTGCAATGATGATGGGCTTGTTAATGTAATTCCATGGGTCTCCTGGGGAGATTTTATGGTGGTGTTATTTTAGTGTATGCATTGGACTATGGATTAAAGTAAGATGACATAATGAAACTCTAATGATCATTCATACTCAAATAAAGTAGAATGGTTCATGTGGTGAGAGTAGTAGAAGGTCATAGTCTAAGGTAGGATAATGACCTTAGATGATCATGCATTAACCTTATGTGTGGTAGGGTGAAACCCATTGACAATGACTCTATAGAACAATAGAGGTCACCAAAAGTGCAGGTCTCTAATGATTTCAATTCCAAATGCATGTACCCGAATAATTGAGTTCAGTGTCACTTGTTTGTGTGTAATTATGTGAATTATTATAGTTTGTCCACATATGGCTTATAATTGATATTTTTAATGGTCTTAGGATAACTTGTTTGTATACTAGCTTACTCTTGCACTTTGTGGTATTGTGTTGTTTTCTTCTTTTGCTATGACCATCGTTATGGTGGGAGCAGATGAAGATGCAGGTTTAGAGACACCTTTGAAAGATGAAAAGTTCGTAATTAGAATTGTGAGATTACAGCCAATGTACAAGGGGAAAGTATGTTGGTATAGGATACTTTCTTGTAGGTTGGTTGTTGTTTTAATAAATAATATATTTTTATAGTCAAAACTCTTAAATGACTGTATTAACATACTTTTTATTCGGTTAATATGTCTTTAAATATTATTATAAAATATCTTATTTTATTAGTTTTATACTATTAGAATGAGATATTACGGAAAGAATGCTTAAAATAATTGTTTATTTAAAATATTTATTTATTGAAAAGCAAAAATTATTTTAAAATAATTAAATGTAGGAGAAAGATATTTATTTAAAAAGTCGAGTACAAACAAGCTCATCTAATGTTCACAAAAAAATTAAAAAAGAAAGCAAGATAAACTTCAACAAATACTGTTTTTTTGAATTTATTTTACACAATTTATTTACATTCTTATTTAAGTTAAATTAGTTAGTTTATGTTATTGAGACAAAAAAATCACTAAATAACAAGAAGTTTAAAGACTAAAAGTAATTAGTAATTAATTAATATACAAATTTATAGTATTTAAAATCATTTTTATTATAAAAAATTTTTTAATTAGTTTCTGAATTAATCTCTATAATTAACTACCAAAATTTTAGTCAAGATTAGTCTATAAATTCATATACTAATTTAAAATTTATCATTTCAAATAGATGAAATTTAAAATTTGGATAACTTTTTTTTTTTTTGTTTAGAAACAATTTTGAATCATAGGAATAAAATTGTTAAACTAAAAGAATTTATTTTTGTATATAATACCATTATATGATTTCCTTCTATATCTTTTTTCTAAATTTGTAATTGCTCCGGTTTATTTTTTTAGAAAAAGAACAAAAAGTTAAAGTAAAAAAAATACCGTAAAAGCATCTTCTTTCTTACGGGTGATACCCAATCTTATACTACTCCATCACATTCTTTTTAGAAATTTACTTGTCATTTCCTTAAAAGAAATATAAACGTGTTGTACTTTAGTTTACTTTAGCATAAGCAAACACGACAATAAGATGTTTACCGGTTTTATTATTCCTTTGTATTATTACACGTAACTACTTTTTAACATTTATATTATGTATTCTCAATTTTAAAATATCAGAACTTAATTTTGAATTTTTTTTTTCCATTTAGAGCATCGCCTAATTTTCTCTGTTCTACTTTTTAAGATTCAGAACCCACGCGTTCAAAACATGCAAATTAATGCAGTGTTCAGTTTGGGTCACATCGAGAAATTATATTAGGTATTTAGCAGAGAGAAAAACATAGTAGTTGAGTAAAAAATATAAGGAAAATATATTTTAACTCACTTTTTTTGACCCACTTTTAACCCATTGCTTTAATCATCATTAGATCATTTTTTTTTATTCTTTTTAGTGATGTGATGTATGATCTAATGATGATTGAAGTGGTGGGTTAAAAGTGGGTCAAAAAAAGTGGGTTAAAGTATCATTGTCCAAAATATAAATATGACTGATTATATTAAAGTTGTTAAAACGGATAATTTGGTCGATTCAATTTGATTTATTATGAATTAATAATTTAGTGATTTAATTTAAATTTGTAATTTTAATTAAATTAAAATAAACTTTAATACAATCTAAATACAAATTAAAATAAAAGAAATACAAATTATTTATGTGTTGAATAAAAAAATAACTAATATGATCCAAATGTAAAGTCAAACTTAATAAAAAAATAAAAAATAATTGTGTGGCCCTTTTATCTGTGGGTTGGTGAGCCAATCCGACTCACCACGGGTTTAATCTGGTTCACTATGAATTCAACTCGGATGAGCCTAATTTTAAATGAGTCAGATAAAAAATCAATCCGTATTGAAATTTGTAAAAAGATTTCAACTCAACCCGACTTAAACCCGTGAAAAACCGAATTGACTCACAAATTCCAATCCATTTTGACAGCTCTACATTATGTATAAAGCATATAAAAAATTTGGAGTTAAATAAATTGTGATAATTGTGAAATTAATGTAATAATTGAGAAGATTAGAGAAAGCATAGGATGCTCCCGGAGTTCCGGTGGGTGTGTTCAGCATTTTCTAATAATAGGCATCATTCCGCAATTAAAAGATGGATTAAATTAATGATCTAGAAAGAAGATACATAGCATATTAATCTGTGAAAAACTGAACATCATAGAAAGCAGAGACACTTTTCAGTTTTCTCCAAACCCAAGAAATCAACGAAAGAATATCAGTGGCTTACTTGGGATGGAACATCTAGGTCTTCTTCATCACGCACATGGAATCACTGTTACCAAATAACATTACCTGCATCTGTTTTTTCTTGCTACAGAACTTTTAAACAAACTAAAATAAAAACCAGTAAAGCAAGTTAATTACTGTTAATTTCTTGAAGGGAATATATTCTTTTAATTTTTATCGTCTTTCTTAGTTTCTTAATTTATAATTTTAAAACCTGTTCAGACTTAAAAAATAATTATACAATTTGTTCTTTTAATTCGTTCACTTATTATTTCCCATCTCAACGTCAGAAGCAAATAATTTGGAGTACGGAAATCTAATCTAGATTAAGAAATGTAGTTGTTCTTATCCGATTCAATTCCGGTTAATAATTGAACTTCATTAGAAAAAGTGAATGAAACTCTGAGGAAGATGCTCATTCCTTTATATTTCTACAAGTTTTCTATTTAAAAAAATGTGACTAGTTTTAAATATATTCTTCTCTAAAATAGTTTAAAATAGTTGTTACAAAAATAAGTAGTATTACCATGGGTCAAGTGGTAGAGATTTTATATTAACTATATAAATAAGATGGATTTAATGTACATATGGTGTAAATCATATTTTACCGGATCACTTTTTAAAATAATATCAAAATTATTTAAAATATATTTTATGGTATAAATTTTACTTTTTATATAAATATAATATATATCATCAAACACTTGTAACTTGTAAATATTGAATCAAATATTAAGTTTACAAAATTCATATTTTTTTTAATATTTCATTAAAATTATTTTTTTAATATACATTATTCAAATTAAAAAAAAATTAAAAAATATTCATTAACTTTATCTCTTTCCTAAAGTAAATTAATAAAAATATAATTTATATACATTATTCAAATTTTGATGGAAAAAAGAAAAAAATTAATATATTAATTTTTAATTAAGTGATAGTTTTGTATTAATTTTTATTTGAGAAATAAATTTTAATAATAATTGTATTAATTTTTAACTGGATAAAATGTGACGATAACACACATAACAATGATTTTTTTTTTTTAATTTCATTAACTTTGTTAAGTTTATGTTTAAATTTATATATTCAAGAAGGTGAAGAGATGGTGCAACAAAAAATTAAAAAAAAAACAAAAACAAAAACAAACGTAGATTTAAATGATTTTACAATTTTGAACGATGATCTTATCGATTATGTTACAATTATGTGAGAAATCTAACTCTGCTTATCTCATGTTACAATCCTCTTACTGTCAAGCTCCCTTTCTTCTTGGTCAACAAAGACAAAATGTAAGACTGATGCCAACAATTCATCACGAAAGAACAAACTAGTTGAGACAAGATCACAAATTCAAACGAATTTAATACTAATAGAAAATACTAATAGAATAGAAACAGAACTGTCTTTTCATATCGATATCCTTCAACATAACATAGGTCATCGAAAGCATCTCGAGACCCACCAACGCACGAAAGTTGTTTATGTTTAAATTTATATATTCAAGAAGGTGAAGAGATGGTGCAACAGAAAATTAAAAAAAAAAACAAAAACAAACGTAGATTTAAATGATTTTACAATTTTGAACGATGATCTTATCGATTATGTTACAATTATGTGAGAAATCTAACTCTGCTTATCTCATGTTACAATCCTCTTACTGTCAAGCTCCCTTTCTTCTTGGTCAACAAAGACAAAATGTAAGACTGATGCCAACAATTCATCACGAAAGAACAAACTAGTTGAGACAAGATCACAAATTCAAACGAATTTAATACTAATAGAAAATACTAATAGAATAGAAACAGAACTGTCTTTTCATATCGATATCCCTTCAACATAACATAGGTCATCGAAAGCATCTCGAGACCCACCAACGCACGAGAGTTGGGATATTTCAAAAAATAGATTCCTATTTGAAGGGTGCATAACTGCATGGATAAGCTCACACTAACCCATCAATTTGGGATTCAATTCGGTACCGAGGTATCGAGAAGGAATTGGAATGTAATGATATCGATTTATCCAGATACACGAGAAATAGTATGGTATGATTCAAACGATCTACTTACGAGATAGGGATAGAGAAAGAGGAAAAAATCGAGGATTTAACATAGTACTTTTGATTGAAAAATTGATCTGATTTTTTTCGTACTTTTCGCTCAATGATGAAATGGGTCAAATTCTACAAGACCTCAAATCTTGTGGGAGTTAAGGAATGATGAAAGAAAAGAAAAAAAGAAAGTAAAAGAAAAATTAAAAAAACCAGGAGTTGACACGTGTCATACATCGTTCAAAAACATTAACAATTTAAATGCCAACATTAGTAAACATGACCAAATTGACCAAAATTTAACGAAAATAAAAATCTAATTGAACGCAACACGAAAATGAGGACCAAATTGAATAAACACAACGAAAATAAAGATCAAATGTGTATTTAAGCCTTTAAAAAATGCAGTAGAAGAGTCTTGATTCCAAACGAAAAAAATTAAAACTTGATTGAAAATGATCTTTCTGATTATAAAAGAATGGGGCAAAAGGATTGATTGCGATAGATTTCTTGTTCTTATTAGAAGATCGTGATTGAATCTATGTATGTTTGGTAAAAAGAAAGAAAAAAATCTTCATCTTTAAGAATAATAAAAATGAAAGTGTTCAATTAAAACATGAAAATGTGACTGAATTTATCATAGTTACTTTTCGGAACAAAATAGAAGAAAGGGAGAGATTCTCAATATTATGTAAAATAGTAAAATCTTAGAATTTTACAATTTAAATATCAATTTTATCTATCTTGTTGTGTCTATTATATCACAGCTATTGAACCACTGTTAAATTACTATTAATAACATACTCAATATGTATATATTTTAATATAAATAGTGTATTCAAAATCTTACACTCATTAAAGATAAAATAAGACTATAATATGTAATATTACATGAGATATATATAATGTAAACGGTGTATTAAATATGTCTCATCGACCAAAGATAAAAATATATTATAATTTATAAATAGGTTCAAACTTTATCATATATATCGATTTTAATTGAGTTTAAAGTCTAATTATTAAAATCAAGATTATTTGAATTCCAAATAGATTCACTTCAATTTCTTTTGACAACCTAATATAATATATCAGTAGATTTGTTGTAAGTGGTAGAGTATGTGATGGAATTGGACATGCAAGTAGTTTTCAGTTTCAATAGTTTTGGACTGTGGTCATGAACGAACTATGCATTGTGATTAATGGCAATAGGGACAGATTAATATCAGAGTTGATGAATGTAAGTGGGTTTGATGTGAGAAGGATATGTTGATGGCAGATCTGAGAAGATGGAAGGAAGGAGAAAGGTAACAGAAAGACAAGGAAATAAGAAAGAAACCACATGCCATGTTTTGTTGTAATAAATGGTTTGAGGTTACAAATAGATTGATTGTTGTGTTATGACATGTGTAGTGCGTTGACAATGCAGGCAAAAATCACACAATAAAATTCACGAAACAGTGTGGAATCCCATTCTCTTCTCAACAACTGCATCGACTTCAAAAAGTCAAGACCACTTTTTCTCTCTCACCACCTCACTCAGAGAGGACCCATGTGCGCACCAATAACAACCTCCTCCATTTTCATTACAATCCAAAAACTATTATTTTCTCTCTTTAATGCCTTCAATTTTCTTTGAATTCACCCGTCTTTCTTTTCCTCCATGGCCCACTGTTCAACGCATTCATGCTTCAGGTCTATGATGGGTTAACTCGTTTCTGTTATCGTTTATGACCTCATTACTGTACATTGTTTGTGTACATCACAAAGAAAAACAAAACAACTCAACTTGGTCCTTTTGGATTTTTAACATGCACGTACTCTCCTCACCTCAGGATATAAACTAGACATTAGCGAATAATTCAATAATAATCTAACAACAGATGTAAGAATAAGTCCAACAAATAAGAAATTCTCAATAAACATAACAAACAACAAATCTTGTTAAAATAAATTTTAATTCATAACTCTTATGTAACGTTAAGAAGTAAATTTTAAGTCTAACTCAATTTTACAACATTGACTTATCAGATGAAGTTTACACCTACTTATAAACTCACCTGATCTCTGATAAATGTGAGACTTCCAACGACATATTATCATTTTAGTTTAATTTTCTCTTGTGTTGTAGATATTTGCTGAATAACCAGGAGCATATCAGAGGTAAGAGAACACCCAAAAAAAAAATGCAGAAACACTACTACAGACAGTACTAAAATAAATTGAACCATGGTTGGCGACCTTCTTATCAGGAGTATCAAAGCATATATATATAGAGATAGATCATTCTAAGTATGTGAAAACAGTGGTAATGGGCAAGCATAACGGTAAACACAAGGGGACAATCATTTGAGCTTGATGTGTCATGGCTGCAACCCTACTGTCTCAAGTCTATGCAAACATTTCCACGGAAGCTGTTCAATTCAATGCATTTATAATTGAGATTATTGGGTCTGTTTTGAATTTCAAGCTCATCATATATTTTGTTTACGTTCATGACAATATAATTTGACGAAGTTTTTTTTTTCAAGTCCTATAAAATATTTATCTTTACTTTTCAAGTTATATCAAACTTTTAATTTCATCTGACGAGGTGTTTTAATGTTGACATTGTCAAAAGTTTATCAAAATTACTTTGTCAAAAAATAATGTATACTTCAAGACACTTTCCTGTTAGTTTTTGTGTATTTGAGATAATCGACATTTATACATATACATATATAATATGTGTAAACTTGCTCAAATTATTTATTCAGGGTTTATGCGTTAATCATAAATAAGTTAAAAACAATGCAATTTGAAACCAATGTGTATCCTTTTCTAAAAGACCAATATAGTCTACATTACTTTTTGTTATTCATATATAGCAGAATGTTTTTTCTCTTTCACTTTCTGGCACAGAACATTATTTACTTCCTCTCTCTTTTAACATTGGTGTAAAATTTGTTGTAAAAGTGACATTAGTCAATCTAAATTCTTAATTCAAGAAATAACTCTTATAATTTGTTGTGCTTACAAAGAAATTTGTCTCAAAGTGATGAGAGTTTTTTAGATTTTCCTTTCTAACGATATTTTGTTTGCAGTAGAGAACAAACAAGTGCTAAAGAAAATGAAAAAGTGTCAAGTTTTCATGTAATATTGCTAACTTGAAGATTTATTTTAACGTCAAGCATTGTGTTTTTTTTAAAGGACAAAAATTTGAGACAAGGTAGAATAATACACTATTAGACCTTTTAACTATTAAGATAAATTCTACCAGTCAATAAGTAGAAAAATAATGAGTATCCAATGAAAGATCCTACATGGAAATTTTGATGGTATGATTGTTTACAATGATAGAAAACTATTACAAAGCCTACCATGTGATTATGTATACATACATTGTGAAAAAGGTTAATGTAAGCCGTTGAGGAATTAAAACTGCAAGAAATCAGAAACCAATTCGTTAATCAAACATGTCACAATATCAAACTCAAGTTCTGAACCCTCTTCAGATGCTTCAGTGTCAAAGTCAAGCCATCTACCCCATGGTGTACTCATGTCCTTGCAAACTAGTTCCTCCACCACTAATTCTTCCATGTTCCTAAGGTTCAACATTTCCTTGTACAAATCTTCAGCCAAAGAGCTCTTCTTCTGAACTGAAGCCACCCATTTAGGCATTGCTTTGCAGCTTCCAACAAAAACTTGTCTACATCTTAACTCTAAGTACTCACTCACAGTGTCAAATATAACCTTTCTCTCGATCTTAGAGTACTTTTCATAGTTTTCTGCCATAGTGCTCTTAGTCTCCAACAGATCAAAGAGATTTGGCATTATGATCTTATCTGTCTCACCCATTACAAATTTTTCTGTCATCAGTTCTGCACTGTTGAGTATATACTTTACGTATTCAAATTCCACGTTCCTAGATGATCTTGTAAACTGGACTGAATTTGACATTACACTTGATTGTTCAATGGCAACCATGTCATCTCCCATCACTATGGAAGAGCTTTGCTCAGACCATTCGGCCTCGTTTTCAAGTGGCAGAGATTCATTCATTGGAGAAAAATCAGATACCTCTTCATCTTGCATGGAAGAATAAACTGTGCTGCCTAAAAAGAGAGTAAATACAGATGGATATGTTAATATTTTATGAGCCTGTGGAATTGTGCTGAGGAACCCAAAAAGTTTCTAACAGTTATTTTTTCATGACCTAAACTTGATGAATTATCTTCATAATACATGCATGGCAAGCTGGATGTTAGACATTCAATTGAAACTGTAATAAAGATTCCATTGTAAAGAAAATTTGGCCTGTAATTTAGAATTTTCTGCAATATCTGCATAGTTTCATTGCCACATCTAGCTTAGTGACAGTTCTAATAACTCCTCTCCCTGCTTGAAGATTCATAAACTTAATGCAGTATTCAATTATAAATCTATAAGAAAGTGAAGGCTACTGGTTTTTCTTTTAGATTTGGATAAAAATATGTTCAAGGAAGTGCAAAAAATAAAAAATACTAAGGCCTTACCATATGCACTATCTAAGTAACTTTCATTTCTGCTTTCGCTGTTGCTGCTGCAGCTAGGCCCTTCTATTGATTCTGATGTCTGCACAAGGGAAGAGTAATTGATTGGTATATTAGTATACGGTTCTTTTCAGTTCATACTTCAAAAAATATCAAATATTTAATTAAACTTGAATATAGGAATAACTTAATAGTGTGCAGATCGTATCAGACAAACCCCCATATCATCCTCCTTCCCTACCAAAACCCTAAAATACATTCCCTTTGACAATTGATGGCAGGTAGTTACCGAGGATAACATACTAATATTTCACAATTCAAAAATGGAAAACAAAAAATCCATAATGGATGAAACTGACAGTATAAAAGAAATGAAAGAGACCTGTGGTTGCTGATTCATACTAAGCACCATGTTATCACTTGACAAACAAATGTCATGCCTGTCCAATTTATTACTATCCAGGTTGGGATGAAAACTTCTGTCTCCCAAACCAGCAGAAGACCATTCTGTGATCAGAGAGCATTGAGTTGGGTTAATTCTAGATGTCAATTCTTGCAGCTTTCTCTCCAAAAGGACACTTAAAGCCTCACCATCTATTACATGTAACCTGGGAGGAGATAATGATGATTTTCCGGGATTGAGCATATCATTATTGCTGCAAGAATTGACATCAGTTTTGTTCCTTGTTCCCACCATTTTCTCAATGGAGGACTGTAACTCAGGCCTTTTTCTTCTCAAAGGAGATGTAAATGTAAATGAAATCACACCATTGCTTCCTTTCATACTAAATGCATCCTGGTTAATACTTCCGTCAGTTGTAATATTGCATTTTATGGACTTGTTTTCATAATTATTAGCCGCAGTATCAGTGCCTCTTGCATCATTGTCAACATCTCTATTCCTATAGTTTTTCTTTTGGGAAATGCTCTTTCTTTTGGAAACTGATTTGGGAGCACCTGTTACCCTTGTGTCTGACCCTTTGGGCTCGGTGTTGGCTTTTACAACACCCCTTTTTGTGGTCTTCTTTGCTCTAGTAGAACTTTCTGAAGAAAAAATTTGTGTTGGCTTATGAGAATATGCCTTGGAAGCCGGGTTACGTTTGGTGGTTTCACTACACAGTTTTTGGTTATTCTTCCCAAGCACATTACTATTCTGGTCTATACAAGCTTTCTGCTGAATGACTCTGGCTCGGTCTATACTTCGTTTCTTCTGGCTCCGAGACAACTGGTTTGATTTTATATCAATATGTTCCTTCTGCTTCACACATCCCCTATTACCATTCAAAGTCAATTCATCACAGTTCTGAACATTGGTTCTAGATGGAACTGCAAGTGAAGCAGATTTTCTTTTGCTTGGCAACCGGCAAGAACTGTTTTTTTCTGAATCTCTTGAACCTGTTAAACTTGGAGTAGATTTACATAAACTATTTCTCCTCTCACTAGGCTTGCCATTCAGAGGGTTAGCAGTGTGTTTACCTGTGAACTTGGACTCATGTTGGGAAGCTTCCAATTTCTCTTTCAGCTCAAGAATTCTTAAGGGTAAAGATGAAGCTCCAGCTGAAGACATTCTGTTCCTCTTACATGGCTGGGGACTAACCTCAATTATTTTGGCAGCTGCCTCCATAATTTGAGCTGCATGCTTAGGTTGCATATAACCAGGGCTCTTGATAGGAGACAAATGTTTGTTGTGAGTAACTGGAATGGTTTTGGCAGACCTTGGAGGCAACATTTCAGTCTGAAATCTTTTCATGGCTGGATTTCTCTCTTTTGATTCCATGACACTCCAAGAAGACTTCACCGACTTAAGTCCCATGTTTATGGAATCCACATTACAACAATCCTCAACCGTTGAGTGAAGAGCGTCATCCTCATCAGGAGTATGAGAAGATCCAAGAGAGTTGGAGCCATATAAGGAAGTGGATAATGAAGAGTTTTCAGAAACATTTGAAACTGGCAGTGAATCCAAACCCATGAGTCTGGCTAGTAACCCTGGCGCTTTAGTGTGACACCCTTCATCACTACTAATTGATATGGCACAATCAAAATCAGAACTTGCATTATCACTAGGATTTGCTCCATTCTCATTCACTTTCATCTGATACAATTGCAACAACCAAAAAAGATAAACCGTATCATGAAATAAGGGCAGAAAAAACAAAAACAGAAAAGTTACGAAAAACTCTTGGACTGTGAAAGGCTGAACAAATTCACACCTTATTGACCTCTGACTTTGGCAAGTTGTCCACGTTTTCCTTTCGTTGCTTTGAAATTTCTACAGTACATGTAGCATAAATGTTAAGAACAGGCCCATCAGACTCACTTCACTCCATAGAATACTAATGATTGAAAAAGGTACACAACATTTTGCACAAAGCAAGCAAGACAGAAGTGCAACAAATAAGAACAATAAATACATATATACAAGAGACCGTCGTCGATAATTACCAGGCAACATAGGATCGTCAGAAAGCTGCTTCTTTTGATATTTACCATTCCAGTCAAAGAAGCTAAGAAAGCTTCCCTTGAAACGTCTTCTATGAATCTCCATTACAATGTTTGCTGTATGAAACAATGAGATCCTCCTATTGACAGTTACTTTCTCTCAAGAACCCAAATCTGAAGAAGAAACAAAGTCCATCATCTGAAGAAGAACCCCATTTCAAAGTGTCGTTCTTGCAACCAGAAAACACATCGTGTGTCCTAAAGCTGGAGTCTTTTTGAAAAGGGGCCCTTGAAAACAGAAGTTATTGGTCATTATCACCAATCTCTCCCAACAAAGAAACCACTCACAGAACAATGCTTAGGCTCTATTTTCCATCGGTCTCAACACTATGAGCAATCACTATTGTCTCTGTCTCTGAAAGGAAACAGTTACTAGTTTGCGTGTGGTATTAATTTGCAAAGACCAGACAGAAAGAAAGGCCCAGAGTCATAAAACGGGTGTCTCGTGGGGCTAAAATAAATAAAAGCTAAGTCAAAGACATGGACTGAACTATAAATATTTTATTATTATCTTTTCTTTTCCTCTACCCATAAATCACTCCTTTTTAAATATTTTTTATTCACTCATTTCTTAATTAACGCCTTACAGATCACTCTAACAAACTAATTCAACATTTACGTGTAAATAAATACCACATGAACTCTTAAATAAGAAATAGAATATGCAACTTGGTTCAATTAGAAAATGTTAACAAGCTTTAATATCGAAACAAAAATTTCTTTATACATGTTATAATCAAGAGTTAAGTATGGTTTTAATATTTGAACTTTGATCTAAAATTAAAATTTGTTTTATCCAAAACTTCGATATATTATTGTTTTAATCTTTAAAAAGAATGAATATAGTCTTTTTAATTTAATTAGATTTTTTTTTTTGAAGTTTCGAGCATATTTTTTTAGCTGATATCAAACGAAAAATGTGTCAAACAATATCATAAACTTTAATATTAACATGGGTTAAAAAAATTAGGCTAAATTACCCTTTTGGTCCCTCTATTTATCATGAAATTTCATTTTGGTCCTCGAGTTTTTCGTTGTCTCAATTTGGTCCTCATATTCTTAAAAATGACTCAATTTGGTCCTCACCGTTAACTTTGACCAGACGGTGTTAAAGTCAACGCCACGTG
>Ga0214544_1002155_pt1 | contig 41545 bp, 20 predicted proteins | sample CNSS3metaG_FD_160074 | JGI IMG/M metagenome (GOLD analysis project Ga0214544, IMG submission 160074) | Root nodule microbial communities from cowpea collected in UCLA plant growth center, Los Angeles, California, USA - CNSS3 | ecosystem: Host-associated > Plants > Roots > Nodule | place: USA...
GGGTTAACGGAAGTCTTGGCAGCACGATAGCTAGTACTGTTGTCCCGAGAACAGCTAAAGAGCTGGAAAACAGTGGAGGAACAGAACCAAGGGAAATTTGTTACGAAGACCTGATTGGACTTAATGCCAAGGAAAAATACATACAAGCTAGGAGGGTACTTACGCGGAGTATGAACTGGTCTGAGCTAGCTCGAAAGGGACCTCAGGCAAGCCCTAGCAGAGCGTTCTGTGAGGGTAAAGGGAGTGACGGCTGCTGGATTTTTCTGCAAGAGTGCAAAGTGGAGGTTAGGACATCCTGAAAGGGGTTTTATCAATTGGGCCAACCCTAGGCCCAAACACAAGAGGGCAGCCCTTAACTTTAGGGCAGAAAATTAGTAAGCCAAATTTAATGGGCCTTACAAATTTCATATTCTAAAAACAATCTCAAATTTTAAATTTGAAAGATTTAAATCAAATTTATCTTAAATTTATAAATAAAGCACGTAACTTTTAACTAATTCAAACATTAACATAGAAAATGAAAAAAAATATATAAATGAGAAAGGGTAATATAAAGTTCTACAACTAGTCTTGAAAACCAATGAAATTCTATTTTTTTTTTATTTCCATTATAAATTTCATAAACAATATTAAAAATGAATAGATGTGGTATATATATAGACCACGTATTTGTAAGTGTGTGATTATATTTTGTACAGACAGGTCAACTGGCCAATCTAAGAAATATGTGGTTTTAAACACAAGTTGGACTGTCACAGGGAGGCTTCAAATAATAACTTTTTTTCTTCTGATTTTCAATTGGTTGACTTCAATAATATTCCTCAGCTAGCTGTTATATTCTCTTCATATATATAAATAGCAATGCATGCAAATGTTATTCACCAATCATTAACATGGTTTTTCAATAAATATATATTTCCTCACTTCTTCAACCTATGTGTGTCTTTTCTTCTAACAATGTATTTGGATGCATTAGATTTTTGTGATTTTGATGATGAAGTTTTAGCTAGGGTTTGGTTGTGAGATAAAATGTGTTACGTTTATGATTTATTAAAAGTTCACGTGTTTCTTCCTGCGGTTGTGGGGTTGACAAAATAGTAGTAACTGATTAATTGGATTATACACAAAGTCCCTCTCTCTCTCTCTTTCTACCAGCTTCGAGTCGTATAATATAATTTTCAGCATGTGCTTTTGACGCCACCCATTCAACTACTTCTGAAATTATATAATCATAAGCTGAATTTGAAACCACCTTATAATTGGGAAATTATGTAAGGTATGGAAGATTCTACATTTACTAGAAACAAACAAGACATCAACTAAAAATAACATATTCAAAATATATGGGTACAGCTCTGACTCTACCGATTTTATAAGGTTGAATTAAACATAAAATCTATTTCTTAAAATAGTATTGGAGATATCTAAAGTTTATTATAGTGAGATTTGTTATTTGTTTGACTTATTGTGTTATTCTTTATCGGATTACAATAAAATCAATTATTAATACACTTCAAATATATATGTGATTATCTATTAATGTCTAATCTCGCACTTCAAATATATATGTCTAAGTTTGATGAAATTTGTTGGAGATTTCACCTCGACTAAAGATAAAATATATTTACAATAATATATAAGTGAAATTTCATCTTAAAAACCGATTTATAAAATTTAAATTAAACTTAAAATCCATTTATTAAGAAATCTGAAATATACGGAAACAAAGAGTGGTTAAACACGATTACAAATACGTGTGTTTGTCTATCGTGTAATTAGTTGCCAATGGTTTTGCACTGTATAATTGGAAAAAAGTAAAAGAAAAGGGCTTGGTGAATGGAACAATATGTGAGTTGGTCCCGAGAAAAATTGAATCTTTGGAATTGTAAACATCGATGATGGAAAGAAACCTGGTGATTAATTAGCCCTGAGTGGCCGACAATTTCGCCGCATCGTAGAGAACAAATGGGTAGAAAAGAAGGAATTGTCACAACATTTTGTGTTACAGTTACTGCGGTTCCTGCTTTCCCTAGTTAGTGCCATTTTTACATGGAGAAAAAGACACAATTCATGCAGCGGAAGAAATCTATTTGTTCAATTAACGAGTTAAGTTTGAATTCAAATGTTCCTAGAAAAACATGATCCCAGGGTTGCAAATCTTTAGTTTATTGGAAGACAAAAAAGTCAGCAAATAATTAACTATCCTTGACTTTATAAGTATATGATATGACACAGTATGCAACAGTATACAAATTAATACAGATAAAACTTGAAACAGTGATGATGTTAAGAAGAAGCTTAAACCAAGACAAGGAGAAAAGTACATAAAAAGCAAACAGGCTTTTGAGTCACAAGCAGACAAGGTGGATGAATTTATGGTTTAAAAAACATACAAAAACAAAGGAGAAGGACACTGCAGAATTGAAAAGTCCCGGTAACAATGTAGTTTGACGCACCGCATGACATCATCATCTTCTCAACTTGAAGAATAAGGAAACCAAAGCCAATCTGCCACAAAAAGAACTCATTTTCTGGTTCTACACGTCAACCGGTGTGAAAGAATAACTTCTGTTAACCACAGAGAAGCCACCATCCACCATCAAGTTGTGACCACTTATGTAAACCGCTTCATCAGAAGCAAGAAACAAAGCTGCTTCTGCTACATGCCTAGCCTTCAACACCACACCCTTGAGGTTCGCTTGCGAGCAGCTATTAGCTTCAACTTGCTCAGGCTCAAAGTTGAAAGCCCTGCATGCAAGAGGTGTTGCTACTCCAAAAGGGGATATGCTGTTCACCCTTATTCCATACGCACCCAGTTCACCACAAGCTGATTTCACCAACCCCGTAAGAGCGTGTTTTGATGTGGTATAACCGTGAGGACCCGTTCCGCCAACTGTGGCAGCGACACTGGTGGTGCATATGATGGATCCGCGGATGCCTTTGGCGACCATGGCACGTGCCGAGTGCTTTATTGTGGCGGCTACGCCGCGGACATTGGTGGCCATGGTGTTGTCGAACTCGTTCAGATCAAGGTCCAGGATCCCTGATAGAGAACCTATTATTCCCGCGTTGCTGAACAGAATATCTATTCGACCGTGTTTTTCCAGAGTGAAGTTGATGGTTTCTTCAACTTGGTTTTCATCTCTCACATCGCAATGGTGGTAACTCACTCTCTCTGACCCTATTGAAGCCGCAACTTTTTCACCTTCCTCGTCTTGAATATCTGCTGCAACAATAACTGCTCCGTGCTCCGCGAACAATCTCACTGTCTCTTCTCCGATACCACTCGCCGCCCCGGTGATAAGAGCCACCTTACCCTCCAACCTATTACAATCGTAAAAGTATATATAAATCTGAATGAGCAAAATCAACATAATATATTACACAAACAAGATAAAACAACGATGAAAGAAGGTTCATCAATAGATCTAACATGGAGGAGGACCTTTGTTTCTGCATTGGAAGTGATTAGTGAGTGAGTGAGTTTCTTGTTTGAACTATGAACACTCCCCAAAACCTGGAAATAAAGCTCTTTGGAGTGACCCCTAGTCATAATAACCTATATTTATAAGGTTTGTAGAGTGCAAAGATACATGGCATTAACTAACTGTTTCAATGTTCATTATAATCGTCAAATCATGATTAAATATTAATAACTACTTGTCTTATTGATCTTATATTTGAAAAATGTCGTTAATCGGATACTTCTCGTAGTAACTGTTGAAACTATAGTATAATCATCTCTGTTTTTATTTTGCTCGGCCTGATGCATTTCTTTAGGATACGAAATCGAATAAATATACGTGATCTGTGGGTGAAGAAATTTGATTATGCATTCATTATTTTGGTGAATTCCACGTCTCCAACTAGGTGTATGCAGCATATAAAATTCAATACACTCTGTTTCGAATCACATGGCCTTCATCATATGCTTTTAATGTCCAGTTGAAAGGTCAAGCATTCCAACTCGTACAAGCTACACTATTCATTACTTTTTTTTTTATGCAATCATACAATTATAGAATTTAATTGTTTTCAAGATGTTTAATACTTTATTATATAAATTCCATACCGATGGGGAAAATTTGATATTCCCTCTTTGAAATAAACGAATTTAGAAACTGGACATGCACGAAATATCAACATGTCAACCAGATGTTTCAGTTGGTCATTAATTTGTTTTAAAAAAATATTCTGAAAAGCATAATTTTTTTTTTGAAAGGTTGTATTCGTACAAACAGAGTGAAAAGAGAGAAATATGTAATGCGATATATAGTTTAGTTTGTGTAATATAAAGATATATACAAATATGACATAGTACAACTATGAAAAAAATATAACTTTGGTGTGAAACATGTGTGTATAAAATACAGAGACGGTCTAATTAGTGAAGAATAATGATACTTAACTGAGCTTTAAGCTCCTACAACCGGTCAGAATTATTATTATTTTTTATGATTGATTGCCTTCAAAAAGCATTATGAAAGCAAGAAACTAAGATACGCACACATGTAGTTGCCAAAATTATAAGCTTAATGTTGTTTAATAAGATTATTTATGTTAATTGACGAATGAAGAACATCATACTAGGAATGGCTTTATGAAGAAGTAACAAGCATACATTTCTCTTTGGGTTTGGGTTCTTAATTTTTTATAGGGGATTGATTAGACCATTTCTTATTGCACCTTCCTGTTTTTTCTTCCCGCACCCCTATAAATAATTCCAAAAATTACACTCACTAAAATTATAATAAAACACTTGCATCTATTTTTTTAATATTTTTCAGATTAATTGTCTCATAAGGTATTTCCGGATTCGAACTTTATCTTTCTGAAACACTCTATTCAAAAAATATATTAACTCATTTTTTTATTTATTTTTAACCTATGATTCTAATCATCATTCAATTATTTATTTTGATTTTTTTAGTGGTGTGATTAGGGATGATAAAAATACACGTAACCATGGATATCTCGGATAAAATTCATGACGGATAGTATAGTTAGTATCTGCGGGTATTTGTTACTCGTGCGTAACAGGTAGCGGATATTTTAACACCTGCTTATGAAGGGATCAAGTGCAAATATCATACTATCTGTACATACGGATATTTGTTACCCGTAAAAAATTAAAATTATATTTATATTTTATTAAGTTAAATTTAATTAAAATTATATTTTTATTTTTATTTTTTTAGATTAATTTAAATTTAAATTATATTTTATTTTACATATTTTTCTAATTTTATTTAAATTTAAATTTTAAATATTTATAAAATATTTTTTAAAATATTCGTGGATATTTATGGACTTTAAAATATTTACAAATATCTTTAAACGGATACTCACATAAATAACAAATAGATTTTTTCGTTACAAATTGAGCTGCGGATAAAAACTATAAGTGTCGACTCGACCTATTATCATTTCCGCATGTAACGGAAAAGCTCGAGGGAGGTGCATGGAATCATCAAGTTCCAGGGAAGTGTAGGGAATCAACGACGCTCAAGGGAGGTGCAGGGAATCAGTGGCGCGAAAGTGAAGGGTGAAATTAGGTTTTCATTTACTTTTGACGAAAGAATAAAACGGGGATTTCGGAAAGTACAGGTGCAGGAAGAAAAAATGGAGGCACGAAAAGAAGAGGCGGATCGGTTGTTCAAATTGGAAGAGGGTCTTTCGGGCTGAACCGTTACAAAAAGTTTCAAGATTAAGACATATTTGGGGTTTTTGAATTTCCAACCTGAGTATTCGAATTTTGATGAGACAAATTTGTTGAGGTGTGCACTTTTAACTCCTTTGTATATGTTTTATATATTTAAACGTAAATTAAATACCACATTAATAAGTTTTAACTACTTTGTGAGTTTTAATATTATTTTAAGAGTTTCACCTAATTACTTAAAAAAAATATATATATATATATATATATATATATATATATATATATATTATTGCGTGTGTTTGTGTGAGAAAATACATACATTTATAAATATGTGTGCTCATTTTTTTATTGTAAGTAATTATTATGGTTTAAAATATTAGTTAAATTTATTATAAGAATTTTTGTAATTAAAATTAAAATTTTGCCGACGAAAATAAATATTTATGGATAAAATTAAATTTATTAACAAATTTTATAAATAGATTTTAGAATTTGAATTATTGACAAAAATATATTTTTTAAAATTTAACGATAAATTAAAACTTGTATTGTCGACTAATATTTTTATTAATAAATTTCAATAACAATTTATAATTCTTATTACTAATGGATTTATCGGTAAATTGCATTAGTAAAATATCATCATACTTTTTGTCTTGATTTTTGATTAATTTGTATAAAATTTGTCATTGATTATGTTTTAAAGTCTGTCAATAAAAAAAATATAATTATTATTACTAATGGATTTATCGATAAATTTTATTAGTAAAATAGTATCATACTTCTTGTCTTGAGCTTTGATTAATTTGTGTAAAATTCATCATTAATTATGTTTTAATGTCTGTCAATAAAAAAAAGACATAAACATTTTCACCAAATCTAATGAGAGGAGAGAATGAAGGAGGATACAATTGACACGACAACGACAAGGATGGTAAATGAGGTGGTAGTAGATGAGGAAGAAGAAAAAAAAATGAACAAGATAAAGAAAAAGAGAAAAAAAAAAGGACTCAATTATGATATTTACTGAATTTTATGATAATCAAAACCTGTCGATAATTATCAAAAAATATTTATTGACAAATTTAGATCATCGAGGATTATCAACAATTTTTTTTATCCATCGTTACCGATATAAATATGATCACATTATTGTGTCCAACTTTTTAAGATAGGTTTATAATATTTGTAATTTGATCATGTTAATATGACAAGTAAAATTATAAATAATTTTAGAATGTTTGCTATATATTTGTTCACATATATATGTTATAATACATAAAACACTAATTGAATTCTCATAATTTTACAACAATGATTTTTTTTAAATGAAATACTAAATACAAATTAATATTTAGAATGTGTTTGAGTTTCCTAAAATTTATAAGAAATAGAATTTTTAAAATGATTTTTTTTAATAAAATATAAAAACGCTTTATTTTGTCTGTTATTTATTTCCCCAGAGCTTCGATTAATAGAATAAATTAAGAAAGAGTAAGAACAAATATCTCCCTTCTAATATTTCAACATATAAAGAAGGTATAATGTTTATAAAAATTATGCAATCAAATTTATAAGTGTTGATAGAAAAAAGTGATTGAGAAATAAAGAAAAACGTAGATAAAAAAACAAAAAAAAAACAAAATCATGACTTTGTGTGGAAGAAGCACTAGATGTAGCAAGAAGAGAAAAGTGCCAGGTATTTGAGTAAAGAAAGGACATAAAAACTATAAATAGAATAACAATGAGTTTTGAAAATTGATGACTCATAAAATATAACAAAAAAAGACAAAATGAAATTAAATGTAAAGATAATAAAATTTTATTAGATAACTAATTTAGTTTTTTTTATTAGCCAAAATTTGAAATAAAACTGATTTTGGTATTCGGAAAATTTGTTAAAAATATGATTGTGTTTCAAATTCAAATTGCAAATAGAAAACACAATGAAATCGTGACTTTAGTTATGGTTTCATATTTATGCTTTTCTACTGCCAGAATTTATATATTATAAATATCTTGTACTATATTTATCTTGGATAGGAAAATCGCATATGGTTAATTGCAACGATCCTCTAAGAACATAATCAAAATATGCAGTAGATAATGAGAAAAGGAAAAAAATAAATTTATTTAAAGTTATTTGGTCCATCTGAAGAAGCTTTTTGTATTACATGAGTTATGACAGGTTAACAAAGTTTTTAACAAAGTTTTTGACAAAGTTTCATATTCAAGTAAAAAACATTATTTTATTATTTTATTTTAATTAAAAAATAAAAATTAATCTGTTTTAATTCTATTTTTTAAAATTTTTGTTAAATTTGTCAAAAGTTTTTTTTTTGTCCAAGAGGTAATTTTCCATAAATAAAACATGAGTTTCATTAATGTTGAACATTATTCTCAAGAAAATATGTTTAAAATATAAAAAGGTTAAATATATTTTTGTTTCTTACGTAAATTTTTGAAATTAGTCAATTTTAAAATTTTGGACCAATTTAGTCATTCATTTTTCGAAATACGTGAATTTAGTTGTTTTAATCAAATTTTGTTAAATTTATTTAATATTTTAAATGTGTTTCATAATAGTATTTAACTTAACATTAAAGTAAAAATGTGTAAAATAGTATAAACAATTATAATCTTGAAATGCATATAAAACATCAAATAAACCTAACAAAATTTGATTAAAAGAACTAAATCTACGTATTTTAGAAAATAAATGACTAAATTAGTCTAAAATTTTAAAATAAATTAATTACAAAATTTAATAAAAGTTAAAAGACAAAAATATATTTAACATGATATAAAACATATCCGGTGCCGTGACGAAGTGAAATGTCCACGTGAAAGTGTCCATCAGACATTATTTTTCATTCATATTGAAAATGAACACAATACAAAATTTAACCATTAGGCAAATTTATTGTAGTAAAAAACAAAAAATTACTATGAAATAACAACAGTAGACATCTAAAAGAATGAAGATAGTAGTACTTTGTTAACCATGATCTACTAACTTCTAACTGAAGAACAATGTGCACCAAAGCATTAAATACATAATAAATTAACGGTCAATAAAATATCGCCCAAGTTACTGTTACTGATGGATGTTTCATTATTGTAAAATAAAATTAGAAAAATAAACGTGTACAAGAAGAAGTGTCTATTTATATATTATTAATTATAAATATATATTATTAGATAAATGACTTTTCTACCAATTGTGTCTCACGTGTATGAGAACAAAAATTCAAAATACTCTTTCACTCTAATATTAAATATTAATATATAACTAAATAAAATATTGAAAATATAAGACCTCTTTTTAAATTTATGTTTTAAAATTTACTGTTCTTCTAATACACATATATTTAAATTTTAATGATATGAGTCGGAGAGTAGGTAAATCTTTCTTTAATTTTTTTTTATCAGGAGACAACACCTTAACTCTTCAGAGTTCATCTTAAAAATTTATTAATATTTTTTGGTAAAAATATTTGACTAAAGATAATTTTAATATATTTTTCTTATCAATCCTCTAATGTATTTCTTTAATGATAAATTATTATAAAAATTACATCCACTTTAACATATATATCTTAACGAATTTAAAACCAAAATATTAACACCATCCATGGAACGAAGACGTTCCAAAGACGAATCAACGTTCCACGTAAAATGAAAAAAACTAATCAAGATTAAGAACAAAATAATGAATTATATATAATTGTTAAAGTTTTTAATTGTTTTCTTTTGAAAACAATGAATTATTTACCTTTTGTGTTTTGTCGGGTAATCCCTTTTAGCACTTTTTCGTAAAAATGAAAAATCCAAAGAAGTTAGCAATGAAGTCTTTAATTTTTTTCCACTTTTTGGTTGAGTGAGCCAATTCTCCACCATTATTGCTGTGCTTCCGTGAGTATCATAATTTTTGAAATTTAGAATTCTGTGGTAACAAACACATGTCGGTGTCTATTTAGCCACCTTGCAATATTTAGAGTACCAATATAATTGCTTTTTGAGTTTTTTCTTTTAAATGTTCACTAATTCACATGATTGAGAAATTTCAGTGTATGATATTTGTAATATGACATTATTGTTATAGTTAATGGTGTCTTAAGAACCCTTATTTTCTTATTTCATTAAAAAATTATAAGTCATTTACTGTTTCTAAAGAAATATTCTAAATTGATACTGATTCAACTAAAATATTAAGAAGAAATTATTTTTCAAGTGTCATAAATTAGGTTGTAAATTATGTGTGATAATATATATAATTTAGTATGTAGCTGAAAATATGCATAAAACTTAATGAAATCGTGCTAATAATAAGGTGGTTTTTAGTATTGAATAATTTTGGAGAAAAAATTTAGTAAATAATTTTTCAAGTAATTGTTTAAGTATGATTGGATAGAATGCTTCAATTAGTAATAAAACTCTAAAAATTACATTATAAATAATGAAATAATGTTGAAATATTTTATAATGCATTCGTAAAATATTAAATGTGTGTTGAAAACTCTCGTACATGTTTTGTGAGTGACCGGGGTGGTATCTTTATAAAAAATCTACTATACATCTATTTTCATAGACTACTTAATATGATATTTTATCTGAGAATATTTATGTATTTAATAGTGTGTTACACCAGAATACTTACTGAATATATATAATAGACTTTCAATAAAAAACAATTAATATTGAAAAGGAAAATTTTAATTCTCACTCAATACCATTACAAAATTAGTGTTTAACATGGTTGTTAGAAGTCTCATATCGACTAGATAAAAGATAATTTTAAAATATAGAAGTGAAGTGAAAACCTTAACTTACAAGTTAGTTTTGTGAGGTTGAGTTAAACTTAAAGTCCACTTTTTAACGAAAGATAAAGAAAATATATTTATTTATATAAACAAAAGTGATATTATGTGTTAGAAATGGTTTTATTTTAAAATAACCAAATCTTATTATTCTAATAATAAAAAACTTACCTTTAAATAAAAAATTTATAAAGATATCATTATTTAAAAAACATTCTATCTTTTTAAAAATACATTTTTTTTTAATTCTTTCAATTTTTTCCAAGGGTATGTTTGAGTTTGTCTCAAATGATGGATTTGAGGGAGAGTGAGTAGATGAATTTTAGAAGATTTGAGAGAAAAGTGAGGTTATCTCTTTAAAGGGATAGAAATGTGAGAGTCAAGAGATTTGAAGATAAAGTTGGTAAAGATTTGTAAATGATTTGATAGATATAAAATAATATTTTAATAAATAATTTTATTAGATTACAATTTTATTGTTAAAATTAGTATCAAATAAATAATTATTATTAGTTTTAATAATATTATTATTAGTTTTATTATTATTATTATTATCATTAATATATTATTAATTATCCACAAGGTTTAATAGCAATAATAATATTATTATTTTTATAATAATTTAATTCTACAATTAAAATTAGTAATTTATTATTATTATTATAATTATTATTATTTCTACGTTCTTATTTACAGGTGAAATTTAATAAATTTTCCATTTCTTCTCCACTCAATTCTCAAGTTGTATTTGCTTTGTTGTGCCAAGATGCCTTTTTTCTCCTCTTTTATTTTAGAAAAAAAATTATTTGACATTCTCTTTAAGAATACAATTCTTTAAAACTTTTATAAATACTATATATTATAATTTTAAATTAAAAAGTTATATAAGTATAATTAAAATATTATTATTTTAAACTATAAAATGAATGTAATTTTATTTTTTATAGTGTTGAACATCTTTTCTCTTATCTCTTCTTTCCAAACTCCTACTAACCGTACTGTTTTATAAAGAAAAAAGTGGAGGGAGCATGTCTAGATCCAATGCCTGAAGAAAAGTTGTGTAAATGAGATCTGTGGAATTGAAAGAAAGTGTCCCTACAGAAGAGACCGTATAACAGGGACCTCACATCAAATTCTCATTTAATTCAAAGTTCCACATTACCATCCACATCAAAATAATTGATGTTTTTTCGGTAAGTTTTGACGGAATATAATATAAAAAAAATTAGAGTTTTTAGCAATACTTCACGTAATTTCTTAAGAATAATTGTGTGTTTGGATAAAATATTTTAATGAAATAATTTTATTTTTAAAAATTTAATTTTTTTTAATGAAATATTGTGTTTGGATAAAAAAATAAGAAAGCATTTAAACTATAAATATTTCTTTTTAAAATTATTCAATTACCTAGATTTATATATATATACTATTTTTTTTAATTAAAAAAAAATCTTTTCGTTTCTTCTATTTAAACTATTTTTCATATAGATTCACATTTTTTAATCTTTTTATTTTATTAAATTCACGGAAGAGGTATATTTTAATTTTTATTTCAATTCAAGACTATTCAACTAATTCATTATGTGCAGTAAAATTTGTAATGCGGTCCAAAACACATCCATATAAAATTTTACCATATGTAACAGAAAACAAAAAAATTCTTTAATTTTCCTAAATTTTATAATTTAGAGTTATACTAATTTATAAAAAATATAATTAGGATTCATGTCAATTTCACAAAAAGAATTCCTAAAATCATAAATAAGATTTATACTAATTTGGGAAAAACCTAATTTGAGAGAAATATCGTAATAAAAGAATTATAAATCTAACATATATAGATACCAACCTTGTCTCGTCAGAGATCGGGTGAGAATGTATTATTCTTATCTCTCTTTTCCAATCTATATCTTTATTTATTTCTTATTACTCTCACACTTTCTTGATGGCTTGGTATGATTGTGATGACTAGAATTAGAATCCTACTCCTTTTTTATTTTAACCAACATCCATCAAATTGATTTTTATTTTAACTTTATTTATTTTTTAAATATTAAAAATATATAAATAATATAATAATATAATTTTAAAATATATAAATATATATAAAATAAAATTTAAAAATTTTGGGGGAGCCATGGCTCCCCTATGTCATGCAAGTACCATTCACATCTAGATCTTTAATAGTATAAATTATTTAAATATTTTAAATTGACTAATATTTTTTAAATTTAATTAAAATTATATACATTAAAATAGAAGCTTAATTATGTTTGAAGTGCAATCTAGGAATTTTTAATTAAGTCTCTACTCAATTTTTGTGCTATCCCCTTTATATTTGAAAAATTTTCAATTAAGTTCCTACAGGTAAATGTGACGTTAAATGTTGGGATTAATTGTGTGATGTGATAGTTATCTTGTAACCACTTCCCATAGATATGTCACATGATATTTGTTACAGCAAATGATTTTGACAAGATTTTTTTCAAATATTTACAATATTTAATGATTTTTTTAAAATTTAATTATAACTATAAAATTAAAAATAAATAAAAATTACAAAAATATATAACATGTAACTGAAAAATTGTAAAATTTTTTTTAACAAAAATAAAATAACAAAAATAAACAAATTACAAAATTAAAAAAAAAAATCATAATTACAAAATTATAAAATATACAAATATAATTTTTATAGTTTTATATAAAACTATAAAATTACAAAAAAAATTATAAAATTATAAAATTATAAAATTATAAAATAGAAACTATATTTGTATATTTTATAATTTTGCAATTATGAAATTATATATTTTTATAATTTTATAATTGCTGTAATATTTTTTTTTAATTTTGAAGTTTATAATTTTGTTTTCATAATTTCACAGTTCCATGTTTTATAACTTTTGTAATTTTGTATTTCTAATTTTATAATTTATAATTTTAATTAAATTTAAAAATAATTTTCTTTAAATGTAATAAATATTTGAAAAAGATTTCTTCATCAAGGTCTTATGTGATAAAATATTATGTGATAATATTTATGGAGTTGTAAGTGTCACATCACAAAGTTGACGGTCACATTTAATTGCAGGTTTCAATTGAAAAAAAATGTTTTAAAATTTTAAGGACTCAAATTCAGTAAAATACAAAAATTTGTTAGAGACCTAATTAAAAGCTCAAATTTATGAGGGATTCAAAACATAATTAAGCATGAAATAAAGGTTGTTAAAATAAAATTTTATCTCACAAAAAATTCAATAGTTTTATTTATTGATGTAATGCTTCATCCGTGTATAAGAGTTATGATATTTATTTTAGGGTTAAATATGTTTTTGGTCCCTCAAGTTTCAGTGAATTTTGGAATTAGTTCCTCATCAAAACTTTATACCAATTTAGTCCTTCATCTTTCAAAATGCGTGAATTTAGTCATTTTAACCAAATTTTGTTAAGTTTATCTGACATTTCAAGCACATTTCATGATAGTATTTAAATTAACATTGAAGCAAAAATGTGTCAAACAATGTAAATAATTTAAATACTATCATGAAATGCGCTTGAAACGTCAGATAAACTTAACAAAATTTGGTTAAAAGGACTAAATTCATGCATTTTAAAAGATAAAGGACTAAATTGGTCAAAAGTTTTAATGAAGGACTAATTTCAAATTTCGCTGAAACTTGAGGGACCGAAAACATATTTAACCCTTTATTTTATAATTTTATTCTTTAAAATAACCTGTTGTTTAATTGTTGGAAAAATAGTTATTTTATTTAATTGAATATTCTGTCATTAAAAATAAACTGTAATTTAGTTATGTAGAAGAAACTTCTTGTCAACATATCATTTTATTTTAATAAATGATGAACTGATAGAAAATAATTCTGTTGGAAGGATACCAATTAAAGATAACACATTCTCATATATAAAGATCTAAGCAGCTAATTTAGATTTAAGAAACCGAAAGCAAAACATATTAATATTGTAACTCAATCATATTTTATTTTAGAAGTGATCTGATAACCCATTTTTAGTGATGTGGTTTTTTCATTTTTGTATCATCTATTTTATGAGTCATGCTAGTATGAAATTTTTCTCAAAAAGATTTTCGATGTAATAAATCTTTTATATCTAGAGTTCTTCATTTACGTTATATTCATTTAAGTTGATAACCACGATGAATCATTAACTTTACGTATGATGGGTCTTTCAATGAAATTATTAATAAATAAACTAATAAAACATAAATTAACCTACAAAATCTCTACGTATGGATCTAGATAATAAAAAGTTATAGACTTTATTAATATTACACAAATCTGCTAAGAAAACGAATATTTTATTACTTCGATAATTTGATATCAAATATCATTATTTTTGTCAGATGACAATGGCGGCGGATAATCTTCCATGGATGACGTACCGTCATTTTCTTCACTCGTTTTCTGTGCCATACATTGCAACATAACATAGCATCCCAGAATGGATAATTTAATTTTTAACACTTGCAAGACCGCGATTAACAACGGTGAAACCTCCATCGACGACCAAGTTGTGTCCACTGATATAAGCCGATTCATCAGAAGCAAGAAACAGAGCAACTTCTGCAATATGACTACCCTTCAACGTGATTCCATGCAAATTCGCCAGCGCGTGACCTACAGCTTCGATTTCACCACCCTTCATATCCATGGCTTCACAAGTAAGAGGCGTCGCAACTGCATAAGGCGAAATGGAATTCACTCTTATGCCATAAGCTCCAAGCTCGCTGCACGTCGACCGAACAAGCCCAATAAGCCCGTGTTTGGCCGCGGTGTAATCGTGACCCGCGCAACCGGCGACGGAACCAGCCACGCTGGCCGTGCAGATTATGGATCCACGTGTCTTCCTTTCCACCATCACACGTGCCGCGTGCTTGATGAATGCTGCCGCACCGCGAAGATGCACGGCCATGCTGTTGTCAAATTCAGTGAGATCGAAGGTGAGAATGCTCGACAGAGGACCCGCGATTCCAGCATTGCTGAACAAGATGTCTAAGCTCCCGTATTTCTCTACCGCGAAAGCTACCGTTTCTTCAACGTGCTTCTCGTCTCTCACATCACAGTGCCGGTAACTCACCTTCTCTGAGTCAAATGAAGCTGCATACGTGTGACCTAATTCGTCCTTCACGTCTGCTATCACCACCGATGCTCCGTTTTCGAGGAATATCCTCACCGCTTCTGCTCCTATTCCGCCAGCTCCACCGGTGACGATGGCCACCTTTCCCTGCAACCTAAACATCACATAAACATGTTGTGGTTAATTAATCTTCAGGTGAAATGATAGAGAAGAATTCGAGCCGTTTTATTTTCTAACTTCTGAAAATGTGTGATTTTCTACCCTATCTAATCACTCAATATTTTGGTGATGAATCACATAATTTTAGAAGTTGGAGAACTCATTTTCTTGATTTAAAGTCTAAATTCGTGCAATCTAGTAAATTGATTGAAGCTATCAATTCTTGGAGTAGGCAATGGAAAGAATATTGAAAGCCACACCTTTGTTTCGACATTGTATATGAGAGTTGGTAGAGTAAAATTTCCCTAGATTTATAAGCGATAAATGTAGGAAGCAGCGATGAAGAAAAACGTGTGAGTTTTAGAAAAGATAAATGAATCACATTTTCCGGGTTTAGCTCGAGGTGTTTCTGAAGCTGTAGGGTCATATTGTCTGTTTGGTGGTTGTTTGTTTGTAATAATAGACACCTCATTGGGTATATACGGTTTGACTATATGGAGTAAGGTATCAAAACAATGATCCTGACCACACCTAAAAAGTTAAGTTTTTACATCCGTAACGTAATATCCTAAAAAATGATGTTATACTTTAGGATCGATATAATCGAAAATTGATTATTTTAATATTAAAAAAATTAAAATATAAATAGAAATTTATAATGAGTTTTATTATTTATAATTGTATCATTATTTAAAAAAAAAAATTAGACTCCTCTCGCTTCTTTACATTTCTTATTCCTGTATTCATTTTTTGAAGATTGGAGACCATTAGGATAATCTTTGTGACGATCTCTTCACTTCTAACAAATTAATTTATCTATAAGTTAATTTTCTGTTCTTTTCTCATTGTCAATTGTTATTTTGGTTGCATGTGAGTGATTATAGCTTAAATGTGACATGTGAGTCATCTTGGTGAGTTTCTGCTGATCAATGGTTCTAATGGTATGCCCTGATCATGTTTGTACCGTTCTTAGGTTAAGTTTGTACATTCTATTAACTTTAAGGAGGTTTGATACTCTTTTGGCTATTTGAGTTGTCTCACGATAAGGGAAGTTTATTACATTATGTTTGATATGTCTAATTTCTAAATTAGTAACTTGCATGAGTATTTTGTAATTTATCTGTGGATCTGAGTTGTGGTATGATATATGATGTGTGGAATTTTGGATTTTATGTCTAAATTGCTTGTTGAGAACTCTTTGTTGATTTGGTTTGCATTTGAAATCAATTGGCATTGATGTTTGTGATAAATTTGAGTTTGGTATGTTTTTAGCAATTGAAATGGCTATTGAATTGCTTAGACTTGAATGGAATGCCATAGTTATGTAGGATTAGATTTTGCAGAATTATGCAAGCTCGCTGAGTGAGGATATGCTTGTTGATCGTATAAGCGTATTCAAAGTCAGGAAGCTTACTAACTTTGTAGTCGTTGAGCGAGAATAGACTCACTGAACGAATTTTGGAGGAATTTACCTTTGTGAACTCCAATGATTTCTTCAGTGAGCAAATACATCAAAATTTGGTAGTCATTCTCTATGCTAATATGCTAAAAATTTGTTGTTTTGTGGTAAATGTGGATTATTAACTATTAAATGATTGATATATGAGTTGTAATTGAGATTATTATATGAGGTTGAGTTGAGATTGATTGATGCTAATCCAAGAAAGCTTAGTAGTGATTGTAGTAGTGTATGCATTGATGTATGAATCTAGTTAGAACTTATCCTGACGCTCTAATAACCATTCAAATTTTCAAATAGAGAAGAATGGGTATGTAGTGAGAATAGAGTATGACATCCTAGTCTAAGGGTTTTACTTTGATCAAAGACGTTAACGGACTAACCACTAACCTTGTGTGTGGTAGAGTATAACTCTTTGTCTATGGCTCTACAAAACATTAGATGCCACAACAAGTGCACAACTTCTTATGATCCAATATCAATGCAAGTATATGGATAATTGAGTCATAGCTTTAGGTCTTTGTATGAAATAGGACAATTTGATTATGTATTTGTATTATGAAATGATTTAAATCTTTTTATACATTAATTTATCCTCTGTGTCTTGTTTGTCGGATTTTGTTTTCTTTTGCAATGATCACTTAACTAGTGTAAGTAGATGAGAAAGTTGTAATTGAGCTAGTTCGGAAAGAGGATGATGTAGCAATCTAGATGATGTATGATTCTAATGTATTGATGTTTTTGAAAAACATCAAACTTGTAGTATGTCATGTATAAATTATATTTTAGTGCTTATTTTATGGATGATTGTAATATAACAAATACATTTTAGTATTCTATGCTTTATGATTTTCAACTACAAAATGTTTTATTTCATTGTTTTAGACTATTGGATGGGATGTTTTATATATTTGCATTACTTTTATTTATACAAATGAAATTGAAATTATTTTAAAAATATTACTCTTTTAATATTTATATTTTGGTATTTTTTAAAAAAATTAAATTTATTGGCATTAATATTTTAATATAAAATTTCATTTAAATTGTATTTTAAAACTATTTTTTATTTAAATTTATATCTTAAAGACTTGTTTTTAAATAATTTTACTTAAAATTAAAGAAATAAAATATGAAAAATGCTCATGATATTCATAACAATTCACGCATCTGTGAGTATTTTTTTAACAGATAATAGGACAAATTTTCTTAACAGGACATATACTAATAATAATACATTTTGTACCTATTCTGGTGTGTTGCGATGCCTAATATAGAAAGATAGAGAAAGAAAAAAATAATAGTGTAATAAATAACGTGATGTAAATAAAAGAGAAAATCATGGAATGGAATAAATAGAATACATGTGATATTAAATATCATTATAAATTTTGGTATCTCCTTTATTTATATTAACATTTCAAAGTCCATTAATAATTTTTTGTCTGTAATATATTATTTTTGAACTTTATTGACATCTTATTTATTTTTGAACTTTTTTTTCTTCTCAAATTAGACTCTTATATGGTTTAAGTACAATTTCTTCTTGCTAAAGATTAAATATCATCATGTTTTTGAACTTTATTGACATCATATTTATTGCTGAAATAGTATTTTTTGAGAAACGAATCTTTAACAACATTTTTTTTAGATTTATAGATTTATATATTTATTTATAATAAATTATTTTATTAATTTATAATCTTTTATAAACTCATATGAATATAAATTTAAAAATGTATTTAATTTAATATTTATAAATTAAATAAAAATAAGAAATTTGAAAATGGTTATAATAAATAAGATCATTTAAATATACTATAATTGTGGTAACAGAAAAATTATCATAATTAAATATTGTAATTATATTTTTTTAGAAATGTATATTTATATGGTTAAAATAATTTATGTAATAAAATTATTTCTATAATAATTTCACTTACAATTAGTTTATTATTTAATTTAATTTTTCTAACAATGTGCACCAAAATTTTAACAAATTAAACTATTTTAACTATATAAATATATATATTTGTCAAATTTAATTCAAATTAATTCCCTTAATTCATCTTATTCTTTTTTTGTTTACCATATATTTTGTTACTAGCTTTTTTTTAAAATTAAAAATTTATTACTAAGTAATTTATTTTTTCTAGTTATTATTTTAATTTAAATAATTAACAACTTCAACAAATAATTATTTAATTTGAATTTGAATTTAAATTTAAATTTTTAAATTTTATACCTTTCGTATTTTTAAATTTTTATAATATTCTATTAAGAATTTTTATATTCTGCTTTACTTTAAATTTATATATTTTTTTCTAAATATTTGTTTTTTAAAATCTATACTTTTTCCGAATCTGAATGTTTTGAATATACTTTTTAAAAATCTATATTTTTTTCTTTTAATAATTTTGTTATAAATAAAAATGAATGTTTTACATTCATATTACTAATTTTTAACTTTACGTTATTTTATTTTTCAAATATTTTCACCTACAATTGTATTGTTATTTAATTTTTATTTTCTAAGTTATAACGCACAAACAAAATAAGTACATAAATTATTTTAACAAAAGAAATATACATTTATCAAAATTAATTTTACAAAAAACAACCATAATTACAATATTTATCTATGATCATTTTTCTATTACCATAATTATTACCTATTTAAATTATCTTCTACATCATGATCACTCTTATTCCCAATTAATTTATACATATTAAATTAAATATATTTATTAAATTTATATTCATATGAGTTTATAACATATTATAATTTTAATAAAGTAATTCATTATAAATAAATATTTAAATATATAAAACTAGAAAAAATGTTGTTAAGAATTCGTTTCTAAAAACAAAATTTCAATATCGTATCCCACGAAAACTAACGTGATTTAAATCAATTTGTTAGTTACTGATAAATCAATAAGAATAACAAAACATTTTTTTTAGATAAAAAATAAATTTAAAATTAAATGTAAAGAATAAATAAAAATTGGCACAATGGACACAAATGGTTTTATTGAGAAAAATATAATATAAAAACTTAATTGAAATGGGGTTTCACAATTTCATTTAAAGTAAAAACAACAAACAACATATTTATATTTGTGTGATTCTCATAGTTTGTAACATATTTTGATTTTGTTGCAGACAAGCATCATGTACAATAATAAAAACTCTATGGCTAGAAATTCTTACTATTAGGTTTGCTTTAATGACCCATGGATGCTTAAGAAATGACCAATGATAACATCTATCTCTAACATGTCAAATAAATTGTTGTTTTATCTTACTTGGATTTCCCAAACTATCATTTAGAACAATCGGTACTCTCACATATGCACCATATCTAGAACATGCAAGTTGAAGATCATAACCAGGTTTCCCTAACTATGTTCAGATCAATTGGTACTCTGGAATGTGCAAAATTCATAGACTGTGCATTTAAAACAATAATAAAACATAAAAGATGATGGAAAAAATATTGAATGAGAATTCATAGAAAATTAAAAATACATTACATCCAATCTCCATGAATGAGGAAAGAGGGAGTTAGTTACTCATAACAAAAAATTTAATGTCTTCAACTTTCAAAACGTCTTTCTACTCTCCAGTGTATAAATATCATTTTTTTTCTCTTACTGTGTTTTTAATCTATATCATGCCCTCAATTTATAGATTTTTTGAAACGCACAGTTAATGAATGAAATGGCTCGGTGAACAAAAACAATATGATTCGTTGGTATATATATATATATATATATATATATATATATATATATATATATCTGCTAAATGAAATACAAAATAAATATTACCAGAGATAGTAAAGTGTTATTATTTTTCAACTAGTTTTAAAGAAATTAGCATTCTAGCCACTGAATTTGACAAAGTCCTAGTTGTTGTTTCTAACCTAACCAAAGCGAAAGTGAAATCCATGAAGCGATGAAGTTAACAAGAAACTTTCTAGATATTCAATTATATCACACTCCTCTTTGTTCCATTTCAACCAAATAATAAAACTAATTTATTCAAACCCAACCCACATATTTACTTTTAAGTGTTAACTACCATCCAAATGGTACGTAGCATAGTAATATACATCATCATGTGTCATTTATTTTTATCTAATTACTTTCAATTTGTTATATAAAAGCCACAGGGCATAAATTCTTACGTTTCCATCATTTCTCCAAACTTGAAAGTTCTTTTCTATTTTTCTTCACACATAATTTTGAACATATTTTTAGTTCGAGATTTAACAGACTTTACAATAACCAACCATGTAATTTTTTCATTAAAAGAAAGCAAAGTCAAGTGGATCTTATCACACATCATCATCTTTAATTGTGTTTATATCAACTTCATTTAACTCATTACTTTCATATTATTATTATTATTATACTATTATCATTACAATATAGTTACGAATGATTATTTATTTATTATTTTTCTACATTTTCTCATTAATAAATTGTGCTCTCATTATTAAAAATAAGGAAAGATTAAAATACCCTATGATGTAATAAGTAAAGACCTTAACACGTAAATTTTACACACATATATGACCACCGATCGCATAAAACACATGAGATATGAATTTAAAAGTAGGAAAACATTTGCACCCAGCTGTGGACAAGACATTGAAGACTAATCATCTGTGTTTCTTGCCTCTGTTTCTTTTGAGATATTTACTTTTGAATCCTTGGAAGCCAGCGATTAATGGCGGAGAAACCTCCATGGACGACCAAGTTGTGGCCACTGATATAAAGCGATTCATCAGAAGCAAGAAACAGGGCAGCTTCCGCAATATGATTAGCCTTCAACGTAATTCCCTCCAAATTCGCAGAACCATGTGCTGCAGCTTCAACTTCAGCAGGTCCCACATCGAGTGCGTCACAAGTCATAGGCGTGGCAAGTGCATAAGGCGAGACGGAATTCACTCTGATCCCATAAGCTCCGAGCTCGCCACACGGCGACCGAACAAGCCCAAGAACGCCGTGTTTTGATACGGTGTATTCATGTCCCGCGCCTCCTGCGAAGGAAGCAGCCACGCTGGCAGTGCAAATTATGGATCCACGTGTTTTTCTAGCAACCATGACACGTGCCGCGTGCTTGATGGTTGCGGCCACCCCACGAACGTTGATGGTCATGGTGTTGTCAAATTCGTTGAGATCCAGATCCAGTAAGGAGGAATAGGTTCCTGCGATGCCAGCGTTGCTGAACATTATGTCTAAGCTGCTATATTTCTCTACTGTGAAACCCACTGTTTCTGCAACTTCATTCTCGTCTCTCACGTCACAGTGCCGATAGCTCACTTTCTCTGAGCCAAATGAAGTTGCCAAACTTTGACCTACTTCATCTTTTATGTCTGCTATGACCACCGATGCTCCGTTTTCCATGAATATCCTCACTGCTTCCGCTCCTATTCCGGTGGCTCCGCCGGCGACAATAGCCACCTTACCCTGCAACCTAAATATTACACAAATTTAATTTATTAATCCCAGAGAGATATATGTAACGTGATTCTGGAGTCCCTTACATACCTTTGTTTAGACATTCTGCTTAATGTGCTACTGTTGTTAGCCAATAACTTCTCTATATTTATAGAGACAATGAGGCCAACATAAGAAAACCGTGTTACCACTATAAAAAGAAAAAAAAAAAGTCTTTTTTTAGACTCTTCAAGTTCATATTTCTAATAGAAAGATTCAATTTGAATTCTTATTTTTTTAGTAGGTCCCATGCAAAACTTAAATAATAAAATATCATTTTGATTTCTAATATATATTCACAATTTTAACTTATCATTTTTAATTTTAAAAATATCACTTATTCAGTCTATAGGTGACATGATAGTTATAAAAAATTCCACATGTGTAAAAAAGGTGCACCAATGTTTTTCCCTAATAAAAACATGAGACAACATAGGTACGAAATTGCGCAGCACCAATTTAGCTTCTAGAACCATTGGTACACCAGACTATTATCACAGAATGTTCACCAAATACGTGGAGGCCAGGTTCTAGCAAATTCTGGTTTCGATTGGACTGAAAACGGCATTATAATGTTATGTAGTGCTCAATAATTCTTGTTTTAATTTGGAAAAAAATGTTTTATTTTATAAGAATTAATCTATCATGCAACTCAATTTTAAGATGCAATACAACACATATATAAGTAATTAAATAAGGATCGGTCTTATTTTTGTTGTTATCAATTAACAGTTAACTAGAAGTTTATCACATGCAATGCATAATTATTCAAAGTTTATTAAAAACGAAACATGGAAGGAATATAATAATCATTAAATATGGTAAAACTCGTGTATTTTAAGGAAAAATACAGTATTTTTAAAAGTAGGTAATAGGTATTTTCCACAGCAGAGATAAAAAAAAGAAAAGTTAAGCCAAATGCAATCTCCTCTTCACTTCATATTTGCTGTAAATTCTTAAAATGTGCTGCTGCCAATACGTGACTATTTCGAAAGCATTAAGACCTTGAAATGGATTTATGAGAACTTTAATGAAGACTAAATACATGAAAAAAAAATTTATTATGTTTAGATCCCTTCTATAAATTTAGAAAATTTTTGTTAGTAAATTTTTCCATTACCTATATATGACAGTTACTCGCACGATTATTCCACTTAAATATTGTCATATAATACGTTCTTAATGACAAGATATTTGTGAAAAATTTAGATTTATTTTTGTATTTATTTATAATTATTCTTAAAGTTAATACAAATTATAAAATTTATAAATTATTAAAAAATATAATATTAAAAGAAATATAAATTATAAATTTTTAAAACTATGAAATATAAAATATAAATATAATTTTATGATTTACAAAAATATATTTTATAAAATATATAATTCTAAGAAAGTATAATTTTATAAAAATTATACAAAATTATAATTTATAAAATAATGAAATTATATATATAAATTATAAAATGATATGATTATAAATCATAAAATTATAAATTTCTTAAATCATAAATTTATATTTTCATTTTATATTTGATAATTTTATAAATTTTATTTTTTATTTTGTAATATTATATATTATTTTAATTTTATATTTTACAAATTTATTATTCTATTAACTTTAAGAATATATTTAGGTAAATATAGGAACAAATCCTTGAAAATCATCATTGTAATAGTTTACAATCATGTATTATGTTACGTCGGTAACGATGCAAGATAATTGCGGCGTCATATAAATAAAAAGGTAAGAGAAAAATCTAATATTAAAAAATTCTTAAACAAGTTTGAAATTTTGTAAATTCGATATACTAAATAATTTAATAAAAACTCAATTCAAAGTTTCCAAATTCATCGAAGATCTAAATCATAATTAGGAAAAAAAAACATCTATTTGAATTATGCATATAATTTTAAGAATAATATAATAAATATAGTATCAAAGACTGCAAAACAATCGTAATAAATAACAAGATATACCACTAATGGATATATGATATAAATATTTGAGTATGATAATTATATGAAGTTAATGAAAGTTGTGAATACTGTCAATTACTTAATCATTATTGTTGATATAATTTTTAAGACATTTGTTTTTGGTAAAAATCAACAAATGTTTAATACGGTGTTGGATAATTAGATGTTACTGTGTAAGTGTAAAATTGTTTTAATTAATACTTTCACTTTATCTAATGAACCTCACCTGTGATTTATAATTTTTAATAAAAATTTCACTCATGGTAGAAAGTACACTTGATGGAGTTGTTCTTATCGCTACAGACGATAAATTTACAACATATGTAATGGAGTCTTTTTCACACTATTGAATAGATAAACTAGAATGTTCTTAGAAAATGACTAATATTATATGTTTCCTTTTTTTTATTTATGTTTTTAATTATTTAAATGAAAACTGTGTACGAACACGCTGTTTTGTTTTTTTTAGCTTTTTAACGTAAGACAAAATATAAGCAATGCGAAACTTCAAAATAAAAGTTGGACTTTGACCTTTCTTTCCTTTTGGTCATAAACCAGACTCTAGAAAAGTGATTTTAGACTTTATGACAAAAACTTAAACACAAACATATATTTATAATTTTTCATGAAGGGAGTTTGCTCAAATTCAGAATATGGATTGCAAAAATAATCAGGTTTGATGTTGAAAAGAATAAATTGTCTTGAAATATATTTACAATCATATTTTATTTAGAATTCATTAAATAAATCAAGAATTCACAAAAAAAAAAAAAACATTATAAAATTTAAGCTAAAATAAATAATGTATTGAAAAGAGTGACATAGTAAAACCTGTTTTGTAGTTATATTTGGATTAAGAAATTGACAGTGGATGAGTGCAGCACACCATAGCCACTTTGACCATCCACTTTTCTCTTTCGGCTTTTAAAGCAAAAACCATTCAACAATTGGTAACTTTTTTGCATGCTAAACGCAGTTTATGGATTATCATTGGTACTTTGGAATTACGATCCACTGAATGTGGTGTCTCATGTCAATGGAAAAAGGGGCTATTCCCAAGCCGAAATGTGGAGAAAAAGAATCCTTGTATGAATTAAATAAAGGAAAATATTTTCTAACAATTTTGATAGTTTTCTCTCACCATTTTTTTGAGGTGTTATTTTTTAAGGTGTTAAATATGTTTTTGTTCATTAACTTTCAGTAAATTTTAGAATTAGTTTATTTTAAAATTTTGGATTAATTTAGTCCTTCATTTTTCGACATACGTGAATTTAGTCATTTTAATCAAATTTTGTAAAGTTTATTTAAAATTTCAAGCACGTTTCATAATAATATTTGACTTAACATTAAAACGAAAAAATGTCCAACAGTATAAACAACTCAAATACAATCCTGAAATGCATACGAAACATCAAATAAACATAACAAAATTTGATTACAAGGACTAAATCCATGTATCCCGAGAGATGAATAACTAAATTGGTACAAAGTTTTGAAATGGACTGATTCCAAAATTGACTGAAAAGTTAAAAGATGAAAAGTTAAGGGACAAAAAACATATTTAACTTTTTAAAATGATTTTTATTATTTTATATTTTAAAATCAATTAAAAATTAAAAATTGATATGTTAGATTAGCAGAGAAAATTATCACAAATATCATTATCTTTAAATAAATATAAAAAAAACCTCGGCCAACACACTTGAGTAGCCACTGAGACCATCACTGACAAAATTACCAAACTGGCATCATTGGCTATCAGTAGCGCAAGGAACTGAAAAACCAGACCCCAATTAGTGCTACCAAAGAAAGAAACTGAGAAAATTCCATCTCTTATAGAGTGGAACAAAAGCAGAAAGATGAATTTTCATCTTCACAGTGATGGACGTTTCAGACATAAAATACTGTGTATTCACATCGTCAATTTCTGGTTAAAGAATTGAAGTCACACATTCTTACAACAACTGACATATGATATTACTAATGTATGCTCGCAGCATTTTTTAATGAACCATTCATTGTTTATTATTGAACTTGTGTTCTTAGATACTCTTAACAGGATTCATATTTTAATTAATGCGTGATTAGCAAAAGCTTAACAATTTACTCCCAAAACTGCATTCATGTATTTTAAAACTATCCTGAGACAAACTTCAGTCGGCCCCATGCTTCTTGTTTACTTTGCTATTATTTACATTATAATGACGTTGGAATTTTGACAGAGAATTCATTTTTTTCAATCTAGCAATTAGCACCTTGTATAGAGTATAGGCCTCAGTATTCACCATCCTTTGGCATAATTCACTTTTGAGATTGCAACCAAATGAAATTTAATCGTTCATTAAAGTTTCTAACTTGTTTGGCTGGTCACTACAACATTTGTAGAACTAAATCATTTATTGTATACATACTTCATCTGCAACCATTTATGCTTCTTTAATAATAAAACAAGAATGCTTGCACAGATAAGTAGTCTCCAGAACCCGGCACTGAGATCCTTGTTAAACCAGAACAACCATGTATCGGTGGTTACAAATTGTTTTTCTTTGCATGTCTATAATTTTTCCTTAGCCATATACAGATGATTTGTGTGTCATGTGTAACTGATTCATTAATTATGCACGTAAGTATTTTGGAATAATTAAGAAAATGTGGGGCAAAAAGAAAGTGGCAGTTATGTTATGGGAAGAACATGGGAGGCTTATCGACTACCCACTAATCTGAAATCTCGTTATTCCGTTTCGGTTCTTTTCAGAACAGTCATATGCAGACTCCACATTGTTAAAGGAAGGCCAATGCTATGAGTTATTTGTCGTTTCTCACTACGAAAGCCATTATAAAAATTGGTAACGTGAAGATGAAACTTTAGCAGACCTTCCACTATGGTTTCCTATTATATATAGAAACTTAAGCTTTTCGATTCTGCATGCACTCCAAAGGCCAAACTCAGTTAAACTTATTGCAACTTGTGCTCTAGTGCTCATATAGTGCTCACTTCTGCTACAAAACCACACACACTGCTTTATTTCTACTCCTCAAAACTCAGCCTCTAATTAGTCACTCAAAAATTAAAACTACTAATTTCATTCTCCCAGTTGTTGGCAGAGAATGACTGAGCCAATTGGTCTCAGGTTTTCTAAGTTTTAGAGTCTCTTTCCTCGTTTCTTTTGCTTCGACTAGTTTTCCTTCTTTTAGAGTGTCTTTCAGAATGAAGCATTCTCCTATTTCACCACTAGCATTCTCTATATTTTTCCTTACTTTATTTCTTCTGGTCCAAGCTAGGCATCATTCTCATACAAAACACAAACACTCACATTCTCATAAATCTTCTAAACATTCAAATCCTGCACCTCCTTACCCTCCTCATAATAGCAATGCTTCTGTGGTTTTGGATGTACGAACATTTGGAGCTATAGGAGATGGAAAGACAGATGATACAGAGGCATTTAAGATGGCATGGGACACTGCTTGCCAGAGTGAATCCGCAGTTAATGCTATTCTTGTACCTCAAGGTTTCTCTTTCCTCATTCAGTCCACTATCTTCACTGGTCCTTGTCAAAGTTTCATGGTGTTGAAGGTAATAATGTATACTTATTTTGCAACTTTTTGCCCCTTTGTTCTTGCATTTTTTAAGGGTAAAGTTTACTAATGGATTTTTCTGGGTCAAATATGTGGATAAGGTTGATGGAACTCTTATGCCACCTGATGGACCCGAATCTTGGCCAAAGAACAATAGTAGGCACCAATGGTTGGTGTTTTATAGAATCAATGGAATGTCACTGGAAGGAAATGGTTTAATAGATGGGAGAGGAGAAAAATGGTGGGACCTACCCTGTAAGCCTCACAAGGTACTAATCAATTTCAATGTCTGCGTTATTTTTTCAACAATTTGAGTCCTTCATGCAGCCTCTAACATAACACCATGTTCCCTACCAATAATTGTCTCAGGGACCTAATGGGACAACACTCCCTGGACCCTGTGATAGCCCAATTGTGAGCCTTCAAACCCTTTCTTCCATTTACATCTTCTATATAGTTCGCGTTGTGATTGAGCGTAACTCTGCATGATGCAGGCAATAAGGTTTTTTACGAGTTCCAACTTGACTGTGCAAGGACTAAGGATAAAGAACAGCCCCCAGTTTCATTTCAGATTTGATGGCTGCAAAAACGTCCACATAGAATCAATTTACATAACAGCTCCAAAACTTAGCCCCAATACTGATGGAATTCACATAGAAAATACAAATGAAGTGAAAATATACAATTCTGTTATTTCTAATGGTTAGGCACCTAAAACTCTTCTAACTCTTCACTGCTTTTGCATCAAAAGACATTATTAATGTTTGTTTGGTGAATTATTATCTTCCAAAGGTGATGATTGTGTATCCATTGGATCCGGCTGCAATGATGTCGACATTAAGAACATTACATGTGGACCTGGTCATGGAATTAGGTAACTATTGTTTGGTTTCAGAGAAAGTTTTATTCTCCTCATCTGTTGGCTTGTATGACATAGCTGTTATCTGTATAACTTATGCAGCATTGGTAGTCTGGGAAATCACAACTCTCGAGCCTGTGTTTCAGACATTGTGGTGAGAGATTCAGTTATAAAAATGACAGAAAATGGGGTTAGGATCAAGACTTGGCAAGGTGGATCAGGATCAGTGTCTGGAGTGACATTCAACAATATTCATATGGTCGGTGTAAGAAATCCAATCATAATTGACCAATTCTACTGCCTCACAAAGGATTGCACCAACAAGACCTCTGCAGTATCTGTATCAAATATTATTTACACAAACATAAGGGGTACTTATGATATAAGGAGCCCCCCAATGCGTTTTGCTTGCAGTGACTCTGTCCCATGCACCAACTTAACACTCTCAGAAATCGAGCTTCTTCCAGCTGAAGGAGACATAGTGCATGACCCTTTCTGCTGGAATGCGTATGGAGATTTGGAGACACTAACCATTCCACCAGTCTCATGCTTGCTCGAGGGCACTCCTCAATCCGTGTCAGACTTTGACATAACTCGTTGCTGACCCACTGCATAGGGCAAAAATGTGACCTTGTACATAATTCATTACTTGGAAGTGATTAGGCCATTAGGGAAATACATACCATGATGTTCACTCTAATTATCTTGTGATTGTTGAGGAGTTGTGTTTTTTATACTCCTCCCCAATTGTAAACTATATGTCGTGTGATTATTCTGGAATGCTTGGCGTTTGAACTTAATTGCTTCATTCATTGCTTGTACATGAGCTTCAATTAAATCCTGATTACAAATTCAAAGGACGTAGTTAACATGTTTGAAAAAAAGACACTTAAAAATGTGTCTTCTGTAGTACACAGTATTATCAACACACAATTTTGTCGCAGAGCTTTATGGTTATAGATACTTTCTAACAATCAGATATTGAAATTCATCAGACAACTTGTCATAAATAATTTTCTACTCATTCCTCCCACATGATTTTCAATATGAATATATTTTGTTTAAAAAGTTTCTAGTTGCATAAGAAAGCATAAGATTTGGTTGTAAAAACTCCATTACTTTTTATCAATAAACTGTGATTAAGTGGGCTGATGAAGGGTCTAGAATAGCTTTGCATACCTGACATCCCAGTATCCCCATTTTTCACATCTCTTTGTGTCCATTGGATATATATCCTATATAAGAAAGAAACAGTGCAGTTGAATTGTTTATGAATGGTACCACGCTATTTTAGCAAACCAAAAGTGTGAGACTTGCTGAAGTTGCTGTTTCTTTTTATAGAACCTAATGCTTTAACAGAAGCACCAAACTTTTGTCTCCCACGGAAAGTTAATAAAACATGGTCCAGGATGAATGATCAGTTCACTATATATTTAATCAGAAACTTGAAGAGATTCCAATACCACCTTGGCATTTGTGTCTGCATGACGATGACTGACAAGAGTGTAAACAAACAAAAAGAATGTAGTTAAATATGGAGTGAGTTCCGGAAATCAAAGCAGAAAAAAGTAGTATCAGATATAATATAACATAGTATTTAGTGAGCGTGAGTGATTTCAAGAGGATTTGTACCCCATCACCCTGCTTCACAAAGTTGGGTGTAGTCAAATTCCCTTTTCAGTCATGCATACTCAGTGGCCACGCCAATCATAGGTCATACTCTTCTTAATTAACAACAAGATGTTATATATGTATCTGCATCAAGAATTATGCAGACCGAACTTAAACACAGACCAAATCGACTCACATTGTCATTTCAAATATATAAAATAAATCAGAAGACATATCAAAGGACATCTTCATATATCAGCTAAGCTTTTCTTCTCTTAAGTCAAGTCATGTCATATAATCTTATACCATTCAAACTAGGGCAGCTTTATTTTGTTGATAGCTCTCTTTATAGACTTAATGTTCTCAACATCTAACGAATAACTTTTTTTTTCCACATCGTATAATTAATTAGGTGCTGCAGTCAGACACTTATACCACCCCACTAACGTCTTAATTAGAGATTCTGGTGAGATCTCCAAAAATATAGTTCACAAGAAAATATCCTCAAGTTAAATCAACTTTTTTTGTCTTTAATCTTGTTTTGCTGAAATTTGTTAATAGGATGAGAAAAGAATCAATGAGTACGTGTGAGTGTATATATATATCAAATGCTTTACAAAATAACAATTTCAGCATTCTTCTTTCTTTTTTCTGCTCCACTTCTGTAGTCCACTGATTATTGTTTTGCAGTGCAGTGAACATTCTTCTTTCAAATCCAGTTCACTTCATGATTGTTCATTCTGCATACCTTTTCTGCTGCAATTACAGAACCCATTTTCAAATTTCCTTAAAGTTTTCTTCCATTGTTCAGGATCATGTGTTCTCACGACACGAGTCACAAAGATCGGTTACAAGCAATTAATGCACATACACGTCTAACCAAACTCTGAAAAGCCTTTTCCAAGAAATAAGAGGTGACTACAACATATTTCTATATCAGTGCTACTGAACGAAGATATAATACTTTTGAAATGATTTACAACTAATTAACCTGATTTCATTGGCTCGAGATAGTTAGTGTAGCATAGGTATTGAGTCTAATGAGTTGTGAGTATATGTTGTTTTTGTGTAGGTATGGCTTTCTTTTAATTTGTTTTTGTGTTCCTTTTGTAAAATGGCTGCAGGTTCCAAGAAGGAGAAGGTGCATTAACTCCTGAATGATTAATGAAAGGACGTCGCATGAATGTGGGTATGGAATAAAGTTCAAACTATATAAAGCTAACAAAAAAAGTGAGAAAAGAATCTAGGACATTTTATGGCATCTCATGATTCCCACTGCAACTGGATCAATCTCATAAACTAATACTTTATTTCTTATTTTCTTATAAATGACATCTAAAGATAGCATACAAATACCACTTTCCATAACCATGATGATGCTTGATGAGACTGTTTGGAAAAGAAGAAAAAGCAGAAAACAAAAGAGAGGCAGAATGAGAGCCATAAAGAAAATGAACACAGAGAAAGGAGATCGTGAAATATCATTGCCCTTTTTTATGCAGGAAATAAAAAAATAAAATAAAAGCTATCATTCTTTTCTCAATGTACATGAAGCCATTGAGGGGATAGTGGATATTTCTGGGCACAATATGTGGATGTGAAGTGGAGTGTGTTGACTAGCTAGTAGTAAAAATGATGAGATAAGATGAAAGATTCAGAAACAAAATGCATGGTGCTAAGAATTTGGATTCACCATTTAGTCCACGAAAAGTTTGCAATATATTATGATTCAATCTGATAATAATTCCATCTGTGTCTGAGGATTCAGACTAAGTAAAATGAATGTGACTCAATCTAAAGTCTAAAAGCATACGTAAAATGAATATCAGAGTTTAGGTAGCTACTACCACTCGCGACTGTAACAAATCTAAATCCTATTGTCGAAGGAGTCATATAGTAATATCAATTTTAGATTCCTTTTTAACAGCTTTAATCAGACTCAATTAACTACGTCCATAAACTAATTAAACTTGTTCTCAAAGTCTTCTTTTACATATGACATCAATTATTCCGTGGCAAAGATCAAATGGACTGGATCACAATCAAATCGTAACGATTGAACTGTTACCATCTTAAATAAAAAAAAGTTACATCCTGACTAATGACTATAGATTTTGGCCAAATGATAAGTGCGATTCAATGATTGATATTAGAGCCAAGATTACACACAGTTGCAAAGATTCCGAGAAGGACTTTGGTCACCTAATGGTAATTTCCATGGTAACTAAATATACATTATCTTCAATAAGGCTCCTTTGCTCATGAGACACAACTCAGAATATTTAGTTTCTTTGTATAGCATCCTATTGTCTGGTCGTTGTGACTTTTGAAGAAAGCATTTTTGTTTGTAGACAAAAATTTTATTTGAATGGTGTTCTATGTTTGATTAAAGCAACTTTATGTTTTTTTATTCACTCAATGATGAGAAAGGCATTTTCATCCTTCATCTTCGGAAGGGAAATGGTCTTGTGAAATATGAAAACATTAAATTTTTATATTTGTAAAAAACAATATGAAAAAATAAAATAGTAAATATAGGGTGAATGTAAAAACTTAATAAATGTCTTGCTATTCTTTACTAAAATAATTGTTTCCTGTTGTTAGAAGTTTATCATAATTTATGATTTGTGACATATATATATATATATATATATATATATATATATATATATATATATATATATATATAATATTCTAATTGTACTATTTTGAAATATTTTTTTTAAAAATTATTTGTAATCTTGAATTATTTGGTATTGGTAATAAATTTTTCATAAAAATACATAGAATCTTGTTAATTTGCAACTTCCTATATTTTTCACATGGTTTTATTACGTGCCCCTTTATACGTTTTTACATGTCTAGATAAATTTTTTTTACGTTTTCTTATATAGTTTCATATTTGTGAGATTTTAATAATTTTAAATAGATTTTGGGTAACTTTAGTTCTTATTGTTTCAAATAAGAATTTCTTATTTAGTATAATGAAATAGGATAGCGGGGTAGAAATGCGATATTCTTTTTTAATTATGCTTCTTTTTTTTTCATTTCAAAAAAATAATAATAATAAAGCATTAGACAAAAGTTGTTTAATTTTTTTTAAGGAAAGTGTTATTAATTGTTTAGAATTTCATATTATGATGTTGCTTTTTAAGTAGAATTAAACTGAAGTTTCTTAAAAAATATCTCAAACTTAAATTTAAAGAAGAAAAATAATCTTTAGTTTCTTAATAAAAATTAAAAATTAATATGAAGCGAACTTACATAAAAAATGTATTCAAAATTGTTTTGCATATGATTAAATCACAATTATCATTTTTAATTTTAATGATTCTTATATTTTAATGATAAAGTTATTAAAAAAACTTAAATAATGAATCAACAAAGTTAATTATGTGCCTATATATAAAGTTTAGTTGGATTAATTCATTATACACTCTAATAAAAAAATTGGAATCCAATACAGAAGAAAATTGAATTGAATTAGGTAAGATTTATACATTCCTTTTATTAGATTGAATCAGTTTAATTCACTCCCTCCCCTTCGAATCAAACTACATTTTCCCTATAGTCTGAAGAACAATTATTTTTAAGTAACTTTCTATTGGCTTAATAATTTAGATCCTCGACTTTATAGTTGTTGGGGCCACATCAATAATTATTTCTCTTCACTCACCACTATATATTTTTCTCAATTCATTCCTATTTTCCTTTTTCAATAAATAAATTTTAAGACACTCATAATTTGTTCAATCCTAAATCATCATTATCGTCTCTTTTTTATGTTATTTCGACAAAGGAATTTCAAACAAAATATATGTACTTTTCCTTCTCTCAAAGGAATCTTCTTCGTATATATAACAAATATTTAGTCCATGCACAGTGTGCTTCGATGTGTATACGAATCTTTTGCTTTTTATCTTCTTGTTCGTATATTACGGAATATGATTATTCAGTCGTTTATATTTATCTTTACCTTTACATAAAAATGTTGATTTTAGAAATTAGTTAATGCGTTGAAGTATTTTTATTAACAAAAATAAGTTATAATATTTTAATATACTCTCTAACAATTTATAATGAAAAATAAATATATTATTTGAATCTCCCAAACGGTATCGCATACACACTTATATACGTCTTTTTAATTTAATCCTCACTCGGTTGTGATATGCTGTGCTTTTTCTCAACGCGTTCTTTTGAATCAATTGTAGAGGTGTTGACAATTTGCACTGGGCAAAACACTTACAAAAAAATTATTGGATTAGATTTAATTAAGTTTTTATTTATTTATGATAAACTCAATTCAACTTAATCTATTCTTAAATGAATTTAATTGGATTGAAATAATAACGTCAAATTTTTGATTATTTTATTTTAAAATAATAATTTTTAAGTATAAATTTAATTAAAACATAGCATGATTTAAAAAAATAGAATTTAAAAGTTTAAGTGAAACTTTGTTAAAATTATTTTAAAACATGAAAAGAATGAGTTGAGTTAGATTTAAATTATTAATTTAAACCTTATTTCATAAACACTTCTACTAACTTTTGAGTTTACAAGATTATTTGAATTAATTTAACAATGTAACCATTAGTTATTTAATTTATTTCATCATTAATCTAATGTGAAAATGGGTGAATATTAAATCGTTTAAAGAAATATATATGATAAAACAAAGAAAATAAAATAACATATAAATTGTACATTGAAATATAAAATAATTAGAACTGTCAAAATAAGTTGGAATCCACGAGTCAATTTAATTCACCATGGGTTCAAGTTGGGTTGAGTTGAATTTTTTTTTTACATTTTAATACAGGTTGATTTTTGACCCGACTTACCTAGAATTTGGCTCACACGGGTTGAGCCGGGTTGGTGAGCAAACCCACAAATAAAGAGTCACATAAGTGTTTTTTGTTAAATTGGATTTTACATTTGGGTCATGTTAGATTATTTTTTTAGCAACATAGATAATTTGTATTTTTGTGATTTTGGTTTGTATTTGGATTGTATTAAAATTTATTTAGATTTTAATTAGAATTATAATTTAGTTTTGACTGAAAAAAAATTAAAAATTTGTATTTTTTTAATTAAGTGAACTGTTAGTCAACTAGTTTAATCCATTAACCCGTGATAGACCAGATCAAATTTAAATTTGTTTGACTCGTTAAATAATCTAAATTAAGTTAATTCACTAAATAATCAACCGTGATAAGCGGTTAATATGTTACCTATTTTAACAACTCTAAATATAATTAATTCATTATTTTTGTAAAAAAAAATATTACAAAAAGAAACGCATCACACCCGGGACAAGGTAGAAAAAAAAACAGTGACGTGAAAAATTATACGTCAGGTATCAGAAAGAACCATTTATGTGGCATTGTGTTCTGTTTAAGTTGTTGCGTGTCTCACATTTTAACATCATCATCTGCGTCATTAATACGGTGACGTGACTCCAATTCACACCACACCCAATCTTTCACTTTACTGTTATGCCCTTCTCTTCTGTCCAACCAAATATGGGAAAATACCTAAGCACTCAATTCCAATATATTATTGCAAAAAAGAGAAAAATACCAAATCATATCCTCACTTTATTCTATTCTAAATTAGCATTTACTAACTTACAATAATTATATCCTGTAAATATCTGAGTTTTAAAGAAAAATATGTGTCTACCATTTTAAAATAAAAATTAGCAAAAACACATTAAAATCTTTTACATCTCTCATAAATTATTATACCGAGTTGCACTATACCATTATTATATTACCAATCCAATCATCACAAAAAAAAATCATAAAACTACATAAAAAATAACTAATATTTAAATAGGATATAGAGAAGTATAATTCAATATATATATATATATATATATATATAGATAATTTACATCATTACACATTCTCAAGTAAAAATAATATGTATTACATGACAAATTGCAATTGACACATTTTAACATATAAATCTCATTATACCATCTCATGATATTTTAATATAACTCGACGATATTTAATATTTATATTAAACATGTATTAGTAAAAATTGACATTTTCTTTTTAATTTTTTCTAAATAATTTTGGTATAGAAATCTTAGCTCTATGGCACCATACTAGTTCTTTTATATGAAAGCATATACACAATGAAAATGAAAATATACCATTTTATCAACAATTTTATAATAAATGCAACAATATAACTTAAATAAGTATATCCATCCTCATATGATTCAATAATCAAAATACACCAATTTTACATTCAAAACCTTCTAACTTCATCTAACATTTTTATAATCCAAATTTCATTTAGATTCAAAAACAGCTATACTTCAGATAAACCAAAACCTCATGTATCTTCAAATTAAATAAATTTAAACATCAATCCACATTATTCATCACATTGCAACATATCTAAATCAAATTAACTAAATAGATGTAGGTTATTAACTCCCTTTACTTATAAATATCTTAATTCTTAAAAACAAATTCAAGAAAAAAACTTCTTAGAATACGGGATGAATGTCTCAATCAACTTTCTATTAAACATATAAAACACAATTCAAAATTCTGAGTGGCAAATCCTATTTTAAAGTTAATATTTTAAATTATGTACTGGACGTACTTTATTTCAAGATAACGATATTTTAATCTATTGTTTCTATTTCTAACTTATTATTTTATTCACTTTTTAATTAATTAATTTTATTTTTTTAATAATATGACGTGATCATCTAAAAATAATTAAAATAATAAATTAAAAGTGGATAAAAATATTTATTATTTTTATTCTATTTGATGATGCCGATGTTATAAAAGGAAAACATAGTATAAGTTTCCAATTTGGCAGTTGCCAACTACTATCCCTCTCTCTACCAGGACGTACACATTGTTTTCATTCTCTTCTTCCTTCTTCTTATGTTCTTTCTTTCTGTTAGTTAACTCTGGTTTTCCTGTTATATATTACGCAGATTCATGGAAGACAAAAAGAGAAAGAGAAAAGACGAGGAGAAGGAAGAAGAAGAAGAAGAAGAGATGATGAAGATGGAGGAGTTTTACGCGCTTCTGCGGAGGTTCCGAGACGCGCGTGATCGGAGACGAAAGGAGTTGGAGGAAATAGAGAAGAGTGAGAAGAAGAAGAAAATGGCGACAGAGCAACACAGTGGTTGGGTGCCATCATTCGAGTGGGAAGATTTCACAAACGAGGTTGAATTCAGAGGACAACAACCTTTGCATTTCACAACTCCATCAACTGCATCTCCTTCGCCTCGTACCACTCGCAAACAACGTAAGAACGACCAACATCACCTGCATCATAACTCTCTCGATCTCAACCTCGCTCTCTAATACCTCATCCTTATTGTTTTACCCTTTTTCTTCCATAACTTCTCCATCTATGAATCTCAACATTATAATATTTCTGTAAATATTTTTTTTTAAATGTCTTAAATTTGATTTTAATTATTTTAAAACACTTTTGTTTAAATTTTACTCCTCTAAAACCATTGCTTTTCTTTTCTATCTTTCCTTTTGTTCTTTCTTTATTGTACAAAGAAATAAAGACACGGAAGGCAATCATAGAGAAATTTATATTCTCTTCAGCCTTAAACCTGTACCAACATCTGTAAAGCATATATAATCATAATTGTGGTTGTTAATTATATTAATTAATCAGTTTACATTTTATGCTTGTATTTTAAAGTGGCATAAACAAACTATTTTCAGGTTAAAATGAGAAGTGATCGATGTGTTGGTAAAAAGTCTCTATCCAACTCATATTACATGATTGACACATCAGTAAATATGATTAGTTATTATCGTTTTTTTATGTGTAAAAGAAAAAACTAAATCGAATGTATATGTGTACATAATAATCAGTTTATTCTTGAATCTTGTGTCATTGATGGTTAAATATACCTTAATTTAAAGTCTCGCAAACTGAGTCACATCACATCACATCAGTTTTGAAGAAAATAAATCACCAAAAATAATCACTTCAATGTGTTTAATTCGTCATCTAATTAATATATTTAAATTTTATTCAATTGAATTTAAAGTGATTCGGATTGAATCAATATTTCAAATTTATATCTACTTTTTGTTGATATTTTATGATTTTGATGAAGAAGTTATATTTGAAGAATTATAATTTATCAAAGAAGTTTTATATATATTAACTATTCAAAATTTATATTTTTTAATTAAATCTATATAATTTTATTTTTGTCGTTAATTGATGAAGTTATCTTGTTTTACTATTCTACTTGGATGTATTCATGTGTCAATAAAAATATGAGATTTTGTAATTAATATAAAATTACATTAAAATTAATGTAGGACGATAAATAATTTTTATTACCTAATATTATTTTATATTAACTATAAAATTTTACATTTCACACAATACATAAAAATAAATAAGCAAGATAACAAAACAATGTAATAATTTTATTATAACTCAATTAATTAAAAATTAAACTACAAAAATTCAATTAAAAAATACCAAAATTTTGCTCTCAAAACTATTTTTTCTTAACGAAATTCAATTAAGAATACTTAAGCCTACTAAATCTATCATACATCATAATTTATGATTAGATAATAATGTAAAAACGTATGTACCATTTATGAAAAAGAAAAAAGAGTTAATATTTAAGTTTGTTAAAAAAAAAAAAGGACCGGTGGTTGTAAGGAAGTGAGTTTGTGATGAGAAATTGAGAAACTTTGGTGTTGGTGGTTACTAAAACCGTAGGACCCATATAGCAGACAATTTCTCGTTCTTACCACTTCATGTAAGATTTTTGTTTTCTAATTATTTTCCCTATATCATTCTAGTCTCTTCTACAATCATATCAAACTTATAAATATTTATTCACGCTATCATTTTGAATTGTACAAATTATGCACTTAGAAACATTATAATTGGATACATGCATTTCTCCACTTTTTTTAAGTAAAAAGTTTTATTTTTATGCAATAATTATGACGTTTTTGGTCGAATAAGGATACCATGTAAGCATGCTTGACCCGAAATAAAAGAGAATTATTTTCTAAGAGTTTGAAAGGTGTAAAAGACAAAATTAACCCTGTAGATACCTAATTAAGTTTCATATGTGTAGAAGCAAACTAGGAGCGACAATGTGGGTTAGCTCGACATGTTTAGGTTCGGCTCACATTTGGTCCGCACAATGTAGGCTAATCTGCTTCGTCCCAACGTGGGCTGAAATGTTTGGCCCTTCCTGGATAACTATGGGCTTGCTGACCAGTTTGCTTTTGTTTTATTTTTTTAAATTTTTATGATAAGAGTTTTAATGTTCAAAAAATTAGAAAACTTTAAGAAATTCACAAAATTAAGCAAAGACTTTGGAGGAATTTGATGATAAATTGATAATTTAACATTTTCATCATGTTCGTACTATGACATACACGTCTATTCTTTAAATTTTAACACAGTAAAAAATACATAATACTTGTATTTTTCAATCATATAAAAATTTGAAATGTTAATACAAGAATTCATAAAAAAAGTATCTAATATACACAAGAACAATTTTTTTTATTTTTTGTTATTATTATTTTTTATTTATGCGAACTTACGGGCTAACCCGCATGAACCGTGGGCCAATGTGAATCTGTGAATTCATTATCATAACCTGCTCCACGTTATTTTTACGGGCCTGTGAATTGACCCGATGGATCAAGCTCATATTATGGAAGGGACAGTTTTTAGCCAAGCTAAAGTATGATTTAACATTTATGGAGGTGCAGAAAGAAAGCATGGGTGGTGGTAAGAGAAATATCAACAAATGGGCTGCATTATGAAAATCTCTTCATTCGGCTTTGTGTATTGTCCTCAACCACAGAAGCCCGAAGTTGCATATTTGCTTTACATTGTATAGTCAAAATCTAATCCATGAATAAAATAATTTGTTCTTCCAAAATACAATAAACTTTAAAAGGAAAGCTGGGAATGAATTTTTTTTTATTAGGAGAATATGTATCTATTGTTTACGTGTTTCAGTTGAATGGAGTACACTTGATATAGACAAAGAAAACGAATCATGAAAACAAAAACAGAACATACCCAACAAATTCATAGTTTAATTAATTGAACGTGCACACTAATGTGTAACAAGAAAAATAAAAATAGAAAGGGTTTATATTTAACTTTTGAAATAATGTAACCCTTAGAAAATAACTATCATGTATATTAGGAAAGAGAATTACTTATTTAAAACTTCAAACTTCATTTTATATTTCAGCAAACTTATTTATTTTCTAGTATTATACCATGTTTAATTAGAGATGTCAAAAATATCCGTACCAGCGGGTATCCGCGGATAAAACCCGCGACGGGTAAGAAATAGATATTAAAAATGGATACATGTTACCTGTGGATACGGGTATTTTTGATACCCGCATGTTAACGGGGCGGGTACGTGTATCATAGTATTCGTACCCGTGGATACCTGTACCCGCTAAACTTTAATTCAGAAAAATACCCTTATATATATATATAATATATATATATATATATAATATATATATATATATATATATATATATATATATATATATATATTAGTAAAAAACATCATGAGTCTTCATTCAATAATGGTGGTCAAATTCTTACCCGACAAAGGAGTAAATTACTTCCAGATAATGTGGAGACATTTATGTGTCTCTAAGACTGGTTATGGACCAAGATGGAAGGTAATGAAATTAACACTTTTACTTATGTATTTTAATTAAGTGATTGTTAGAAATGTTTACTAAACTTCTT